>ERZ507419.1537-NODE-1537-length-1215-cov-1.88621_pt1 | contig 1215 bp, 1 predicted proteins | sample MGYA00512579_ERZ507419 | MGnify/ENA metagenome assembly ERZ507419 | reverse complement strand
CTACACGACGCTCTTCCGATCTAATGATCCTTTATCTGCCGCCTCCTGCTGCATTTTCACATTCTGCATCCCGACTCCTTGCATTGCAGCTTTATACCTCTTATTGTTTTCTGTTTCCCGCATACGTTCTCCTTCATCAGATTTATTCTCTCTAAATATATATGCGGAAGCTTTCGTTTAGAACAACTTTCGTATTCGGAGTCTCTGCAAGAGCATATGATAATCAAAACAACTTCATGATATCGTTATACATCACAACGGCCATCAGTACCATAAGCAATGCGAATCCCGCAAAATGTACCATTCCTTCTTTTTCCGGCGGAACACGTTTTTTACGGATCGCTTCTATTATAAGAAAAACAAGTCGTCCTCCGTCCAATGCAGGGAGCGGAAGCAGATTTAAAATTCCGAGATTTGTTGTCAGCAGAACACCGAAGTTCATCATACTGAGCATCACAACGCCGAACCCTGCCGGAGCTGCTTCCTGATACATGTCGTCTACGGCATTTACAATTCCTACCGGACCTGAAAGATCTTTAAGTCCTGCCTGACCTGTCACAAGCATGCGCAAACTGTCTACTGTATAATTCATCCAGTACTTTACTTTGTAAATACTGTATTCAACAGATTTGAAAATCCCCGGTTTTACTATATCTCCGCTTGTCACCCCAAGCAGCGGTGCGGCATCGCCTTCCAACTGTCGAGGCTCCAGTTTTGCCGTATATTTCTTGCCGTCACGTTCATACTCTACTTTGAAAGGCGCTTCATCGGCATGTGTCATTGTATACAGACTGACATCATCCCATATATGCACGTTCCGCCCGTTGATCTCTGTGATAACGTCTCCGGCTTGAAGTCCCTCTTCCTGCGCGGAATAGCCGTCCAGCACTCCTGTTATTTCCGGACTTCTGTAACCGGTTATCATAATCAATATAAAACAGAAAACACACGCAAGAATGAGATTGAAGATCGGTCCCGCCGCAACAACTGACATTCTCGCCCACACGGATTTACTGTTGAAACTTCCTTCCGACAGATCGTCGGCATCATCTTCGCCCATCATACACGCGCCGCCGAAAGGAAGCAGTTTCAGAGAAAATTTTGTCTCTCCGATCTGTTTTCCTAATAACGTAGGTCCAAGTCCTAAAGAAAATTCATCTACCCGAATTCCGTTTTTCTTTGCAAGAAGAAAATGTCCCAATTCATGAAAGATGA
>ERZ507419.826-NODE-826-length-2649-cov-3.26985_pt1 | contig 2649 bp, 3 predicted proteins | sample MGYA00512579_ERZ507419 | MGnify/ENA metagenome assembly ERZ507419 | reverse complement strand
AAGCAAAGGGAAAGCGTGATCAGAAGAATGATAATCACACAAATATTTTCAAAAATAAAATAAAGAAATTCCGGGGAGATTTTTCCAACTATATCAACAACGCTTACTTTAGGATGGATGAAATTGGCAATAATTTTGACAACAGAAGAAAACAGCACGTCAAAATGAAGAAAGGTATTTTCTGAAAATTCTGTGCCGGCAAAGGTGCTGCCGACTTCTTCAAAGAAGGGGATAAATACATTTTTCACGAGCGTTTCCCAAGATTTAAACATAAACAGATAAAAACCGTACCGGATAAATCGGGGAACGAGAGAGGCAAGATCAAATTCATTTGTAGACAATGCTTTACATAAAAGCCAACCTAAATCAAGAACGAACAAAGCAAGCAGCAATTCCAGCAAGGCGTCTTCGAGCTTGCCGAAAAGAAGAGTGAGAAGAGCAATGATTTTATTAAAAAGTGTCATTAATATTTCTGAAGGGGAGAAATAATTGGTATAATCAAAGTCTATTTCAATCATTCTCTTAACAGCCTGATAGGCACCGCCGAGAATATCATAAATTTCACCGGAATAATCGCCGATATTCCATTTAGAAGCATAATAGGGGAGGGGATCCGATGAATCAGCCCATGTTCCGCCTACTCTTCGTTCTGCGTGTAAATGTGCGCCGGTGCCAATCCCGGTATTACCGGAATAAGCAACTAATTGATCTGCCGATACATAGTCACCTTCATTAACCACAATGCTGTCAAGGTGCGCATAATTCCAGGCGACCCCTTCGCTGTCTACAATAGAAACGAAATTTCCATATCCGTCACACCAGCCGGCATACCCGATATATCCGCTTGTTATGGCGGGAACCGGCGTTCCGATAGGAACACCAATATCTATACCGTCATGTCGCCGAACTTCACCGGTTACGGGATGCGCACGGGCACCCGACCAAGGAGAAGTTAACGGCCCGGATATAGGCGGGGCATATTCAACGGCAAAAGACGGAAAATAAAGCATTACAAAAGAGAGTAATGTAACGATGAAATGTAAAATAGAATGATTTAGATATTTCATCAGTGTCTCGATCCTTGAAAAGATACTTAAAAAATTAATGGTAATGGTTTCGATGTTGTTTTACATTATCCCAAGTATCGGAGAATGTTCGGTATTTTCCGGAATTTTTATATGCCTGTTGGCGTAATTTCCCCACGCCCCATCCGGCAGCGTTTCTTGTTGCTCCGGCTGCCATCCCCATGCCGGATTCTGCTAAGTTTCTACTGCTAATGGTTAAGCCGTTCGTCATTGCCCCGGCAAATTCCACCGCTTGCCCAAAGAGATAGGCAATAAACAGCATGGAAATTGTACTTCCGAATAAGTTTGGGAGAAGTTTTTTTAAACCATTATCATCTATACTTGTTAGGGTTCCAATATTAAATGAACTATCTATAAAAGTGGAAAGAAGGGCGACCATGAAAGAAGCGACCATCACCTTTACGGCACAAGTAAGAAGGATCCCCCATGTTTTTTCACTGATGGATTTTGTCCAATTCAAGACGCCGAAGGGGAGAAGGACGATTGAGAGCCCGCCAATAATGACAAACTCCATATTTGTGATGAAAAGTGTATAAGCAATTTTTGTAAAAGCATAAAGGGCAATCAAAATACAAAGAATGGCAAGCAGCCAAACCAGAATAGCGTTTAAACTAATGGAAGCACCATTATACACTTTAGCTAAGAAAGAAAAGACAACGCCTAAGCCTTTTAAGACCAAGGTTCCGCTGGTCATTGTTTCTTCTGCGCCCCCGGCAAAAAGACCTAATTGTTCTCCGGACTGCTTAATCATTGTGAAAAACATGCCCCAATTACGGATCAGGAAAGCAAAAAAACCAATTTGAAGCGATAGAGATTATCCCCAGCACGATAAGAAGGTCAATGAGGGGATCTGTTAAGTTTAGGATCCCTGATGCCACGGCTTTCTCTATCGTTGCTGAGAGATCATCAAAAAGTTTTAATAGAGAAGTTGCAGTTGCTTCCATTATCTCCACCCGACCTTTTCAAATTCCCGGTATAGTGTAGGTGTTTGTGTTTTTATTCCTTTTTGTGCTTTTGCGGTAGAAAGCATATCTTCCGCTGCATTTGAAAAGTCGCTGCTTGCTTTTTCCATGATTGCTTTCCCGCCGTCCTTTTCGAGTTTTTCACCGGTTGCCTTAATAGCTTGCTGCTTGGCCTGCAATGCAGTGATTTCATTGGTTATATTTTGAGAGTTTATTGTTTCAGCCTGTAAAATGTTCTGGAGCTGTGCCAGATCTTTTGCGCCTTTTGCATTAGCAATTTCGGCCGTGGTTTTCTTTATCAATTCTTGCGAAGCCGCTAATTTTTCCTGATTTTTATTTATCATTTCCGTGATCTGGATATTACTTTCTTCGAGCTTTTCACGGTTTGCATTGATTTTGGAATTAATACCGGCAAACGTGGTATTTCTATAATCTAAATTGGTAAGATCCTGAAAATTTTGTTTATAGGCATCTTTGGCTGATATAACACCGGAAATTAAACTATTCATGCTTTTTTTCACGTTGTTATATTCGTTGTTAATTACAGCGATTTCATTTAAAACGGGATCAATATTATCTCTTTTCAGATTTTGCAAGTTTTA
>ERZ507419.815-NODE-815-length-2684-cov-4.43058_pt1 | contig 2684 bp, 3 predicted proteins | sample MGYA00512579_ERZ507419 | MGnify/ENA metagenome assembly ERZ507419 | reverse complement strand
CCGCCAGCTCATCGACCACCCCCAGGAGGAGCGCACCAAGCAGTTTTTGGCGCACTACGCGGAATAAGATAGGCTATGGCCCTCCCCGCTCGGGAGGGCTTTTTTGCGTATGCGGCGCATGGTCAGGCTGTCCTTCGTACAACCTCTCAGGCGCTTCGCGCCAGCTCCCCTAGTAGGGGAGCCTCTGGCGAAGAGGCGAGGCTTTCCGGTATGCCAAGGCCTCCCCTCGGTAGGGGAGGTGGCACGGCGAAGCCGTGACGGAGAGGTTTAGTGAAGACGGGCCTGCCCGTGAGCCGCAGCCGTGCCGGAAAGGCACGGCTTTGTTCAATTTTCCTATGTCCCTCCCTTGAATACAGGCGGAAACCGTCAAAACGCAAAAAAATCGATTTTCCTCTTGCAAAACAGGGCAAAACGCGCTATTCTATAGTCACAGTTTAACAATTTATCATGGTAAAGCAGTAAAACGAAGCGCTGCTTCTGCTGAATCTGAGGGAGGAAATTACAACATGAAACGTCTGGTATCTGCTTTTCTGGCCGGTGCGATGGCACTGAGCCTTGCCGCCTGCGGCGGTTCTGCATCCACTTCCACGGCTGCTTCTTCTGCCGCCGCCTCTGCCGCCCCGGCAAGCTCCGTGGCCGCTGACAGCGACCTGGCTTACATCCAGTCCAACGGCAAGATGGTCATCGGCTACACCGTGTATGAGCCGATGAACTACACTGACGCCGACGGCAACTTCACCGGTTTCGATACCGAGCTGGCCACCGCTGTCTGTGAGAAGCTGGGTGTCGAGCCGGAGTTCGTGGAGATCAACTGGGACACCAAGGAGACCGAGCTGGCTGCAAAGAGCATCGACTGCATCTGGAACGGCCTGACCCTGACCGATGACCGCGAGGAGAATATGGCCTGCACCAAGCCCTACGTCAAGAACGCCCAGGTCGTCGTGGTGAAGGACGGCACCGACTACACCTCCACCGCCGACCTCATCGGCAAGACCGTGGTGGCCGAGGCCGGCTCTGCCGGTGAGACCACCATCACCGAGAACGCCGACCTGTCTCAGGCTGATTTCATCTCCAAGGCTGTTCAGACCGACTGCCTGATGGAAGTCGCCGCCGGTACCGCTGACGCCGCCATCCTCGACCTGACTCTGGCTTCTGCCATGATCGGCGAGGGTACCGACTACGCAAACCTCAAGATGGTGGATGAGCTGAACGTCGAGGAGTACGGCGTGGCCTTCCGCAAGGGCAGCGACATGACCGAGGCTGTGGACAACGCATTCGACGAGCTGAAGGCTGACGGCACCATGCAGGCTCTGGCCGACAAGTACGGCCTGACTCTGGCTGAGTAACTTACATTATAAACGGATAGGTGTAGTGATTCTGTGACTGTGATTTTGGAGCGTCTGACCGGCGCATTCGCGCTCAACTGTGAGCTGTTCTTTCTGACCTTGCTGTTTTCGCTGCCGCTGGGCCTTGTGGTGGCCTTTGGCTCCATGAGCCGGTGCGCACCGCTGCGGGGCGTCGTCAAGACCTTCGTGTGGATCATCCGCGGTACGCCGCTGATGCTCCAGATCATCGTCATCTACCTCGGCCCCGGCCTGCTGGGCATGACCAACCCCTGGCCCTCCGGCTCATCGGGCCGTCTGGTGGCGGCGGTGGTGGCTTTCGCCATCAACTACGCCTGCTACTTCTCTGAGATCTACCGCGGCGGCATCGAGGATGTGCCGAAAGGCCAGACCGAGGCCGGTCAGGTGCTGGGCATGACCAGGAGCCAGATCTTCTTCAAGGTCACGCTCCTGCAGGTCGTCAAGCGCATCCTGCCCCCGATGGGCAACGAGGTCATCACGCTGGTGAAGGATACCTCGCTGGCGAACGTCATCGCCAACAAGGAGATCATCATGATGGCAAAGGAGTACAGCGCCAAGGGCCTTATCTGGCCGCTGTTCTCCACCGCAATCTTCTTCCTCGTCTTTGTCGGCGCACTCACCCTGCTGCTGGACTGGGCCGAGAAAAAGATGGATTATTTCCGCTGCTAAGGAGGATACTGAATTATGGCATTACTCGAAGCCTCCGGCATCGGGAAGAATTTCGGCGAGACGAAAGTCCTCAGGGACATCTCGCTCACACTGGAACAGGGCGAGGCGCTGGCCATCATCGGCTCGTCCGGCTCGGGCAAGACGACGCTGCTGCGCTGCCTGAACTTTTTGGAGCGCCCCGACACCGGCGTCATCCGGGTGAACGGCGAGACCATGTGGGACGCCGCCGACCCTGCCACCCAGCGGGAGAGCGAGGTGCGGAAAAAGCGCCTCCACTTCGGCCTCGTGTTCCAGAACTTCAACCTCTTCCCCCAGTACACCGCGCTGGAAAACGTGATGCTGGCGGGGGAGCTTCTGGCAAAGGAGCAACCCGACTATAAGGCCAACAAGAAGGCCATCCACGCCCAGCTGGAAGCACAGGCCCGTGACCTGCTGGCCCAGATGGGCCTGTCGGAGCGGGCAGGCCACTACCCCCACCAGCTTTCCGGCGGTCAGCAGCAGCGGGTGGCCATCGCCCGCGCACTGGCCCTCCACCCGGACATCCTCTGCTTCGATGAGCCCACCAGCGCCCTCGACCCGGAGCTGACCGGCGAAGTCCTCCGCGTCCTGCGAGACCTCGCCGACCAGATCGGAAGAGCACACGTCTGAACT
>ERZ507419.729-NODE-729-length-3209-cov-4.20228_pt1 | contig 3209 bp, 3 predicted proteins | sample MGYA00512579_ERZ507419 | MGnify/ENA metagenome assembly ERZ507419 | reverse complement strand
AGATCAGTTCACAAATCAAAAATGTTTTTTGTATTATAACATTCCTGTTTATGTTGGTTTTTTAGATGACTTTCATAAACTTTTTAGGGTGAATCAATGCTCTATCCATGAACCTGCTAGATTGTGGGATGCTCGCTGCAAAAGTCTGTATCGAGCAATAACTAAATATATAAAGTGATTCGCAGTATGAAACGAAGTTTTTTTTCAATTAAGGTATAAAACAAAAACAGGGTGCGCCCACCCGGACGCACCCTGCCAAAAGCCACAGACAAGAATGATATGTACAGCAGGGAGTTCCCCAGCGGGAACTTCCTGTTTTTCGTTGTTTGCATGATGAGCCTGCTCTGCCTGCCATGCGGCAAACTCCCTCTGGCCTTCCTCACTGTTCCAGCAGGCAAGGATGGCCGGGTAGAATGCCCGCGCCAGACGGTCGATGACTTCATCGGGATAAGGGGAAGTATTTGTGGACTTTTTCTTTTTGTTCAAACGCACGCTCCTTTGATCGTCCCACCGTGGCAAAGTCGGGCGAGAAAATCAAAGTTCCAATTTTTATCAGGCGCAAGGGCGCGGATAGTTTCCGCCCTGCACTTGCGGCTGGTGGCTCGTTGATGGCTTACAAGTGCCTGTCGTTATGCCGTTTTAGAGGATTCACCGCTGGATTCTGCAAGAACTTCGTCCAGCGCTTTCAAAAATTCAAGGTGAGGTTTCAAGGCAAAGCGAAGAACTTTGACCTGTTCCGGATGCGTAAGAAGTTTCGGGTTCAAGTCGAACGTAACTTCCCAACTCTTTCGCATGAGAGATTCAGCATTGTGGAGCCGATAGTACAGTTCGAAAAACTTTTGGGGAACATCATAGTTTTCATCAATGGTGTTGCTGGCGGCTTTTTCTGCCTGCTTCACCGTTACTTTGTTGGGCTTGACTTTCTTCGGCTTCGGCACATAATTCTTGATTTCTTTAAAGATTTCAGCCTGCTCTTCGGGCTTGGCCTTGCCGAGATTTTCGAGAAGATAATCGGGAATGTGCAGTTCCTCGCGGAAGAACTGATCACGGAAACCGGGAGACAGTTCATCCGCAACGTCAACGCCGTGGGCATAGTATTCTGCCCGGCGGACTGAACTTGCGCTGCTGTGATTTTCCTGTGCAATGCGCTCACAGGTTTTCATGGGCTTCTGGTTGTGTTCAGATTGAACACTGCCAGATTTCTTTGCAGTATGCTGATTGCCGCGAAATGCTTCGGTGCGCTTTTCAGAGGAATACTGCTTACCCATAAGGAACTTCTTCTGCTCCGGGGTCAGATTACGCCGCCCTAACTGATTCTTGCAGATCCATGCGAGGACTTCTTCTCTGCTTTCAAACGGGAGCGGCATGGTAGAGAAAGAGATTTCGGGATGCTCCTGAACGATTTCATAACGATTGTGACCGTCAACAAGGGTGTTGTTCCAAACGATCAAAGGAGAGAGCAGCTTGCCCTCTTTCAGGATATTTTCTTCAAGCTGCTTAAATTCATCATTGGTCAGAGGGGGAATCTGGGACTGGAACTCCGGATCGATTTTCAGGTTGATCATACGCACACTCCTTTATCTCTCCTGCTGCGTCTGTTCTTCCTCCCGGAAAAAGGACGCAACATTCTGCTTTGCGGTTTTCAGCTTGAGCAGTTCTTCCTTGGCTTCTTTGTACTGCTCATAGAACTTTGCCTTTTCGGATGCCAACTGTGCATACTCGGCTTCCAGCTTTTTCGGGCTGGGCAGCTTTGTGATGTCGTTTGCCTTGAAGTAGGCTGCTGCCACCCGGTATGCTGTCAGCTCTGCACGGTGCTGCTCCTCAAAGGCTGCGGGTCGCTTGGCGGTCTTTAACTGCTGTGTGATGTTCTTGGTGCTGGTGTAGGCTGCGACCTGATAGCGCAGCTCTTTGTTGGCCTTCATGCGACCTTCGAGGTCTTTCACCACGGCCAGTGAGTCGTGATACTTGGTTTCCAGTTCAGCGATGCGCTGGTTCAAATCATCCTCGTTGAGCAAATCTTTCTCCTGCAAGAGGATCAGAGTTTGCGACATGGCTTTGAGGTTGAACTTCTTTGCCCAACGTTCGTAGCCAATGCCCTTGCCCTCGGTCAGCTTTGCCTGAATATCAATCAGCTTTGCAAGGTTGGTCGTTTTAGACTGTACCTTGGGTTTGCGCGCTGCGTTTGCGGTCAGGGTGGCTAGTACTTCTGCCTTGTCGAACTTGTCACCGAGATGTTTCGCTCGGATGAACTTTGTTCTTCCAGCAGGCAGATAACTTAGGCATCCGCGACTTTCCTTGACGGTGATGCCATACTGCTGCATGAGCCTGTCAGAAAATTCTTCAAAGCTGGTAGCACGGTACAATACAGACGAAATCTGTCTCCGCAAGATGTCCTTTACGGTTTCAAACTTCTTCTGCTTGGGCGGCTGTCCGGCTGCAGTGAGGGCTGCGTTTGCAAGGTCGAGCTTCTGCTGCCCACGCCGTCTTGCCCAATACTCGGCTTCGCTCACGCGCTCCTTGGAGCCGTTGAGCAGGTCAATCTGGTACAGTCCGGCACCCTCGCACAGTTCCATGACCTCGACACGCAAGTGCCGCATGGTCTGGGCAGTGCTGGAGTGCTTCATGCCCTCTAGCCAGTCGCGGGGCTTCTGCATATAGGGCTTGCGTTCCACCTCGCGCATTCGGACGCTGCCGATCACGATGTGGACATGGATGTTTCCCGAATGGTTGTGCCCATCCGGGTGAGTGCAGACGATGGCAGGATGACCGGGAAAATTTTCAGAACAAAACTTCAGGCCAAGTGCCTGTGCCTTTTCCATGGTCAAGCCGTTGTCGGCTGCATCTCTGGGGTCAAAGCTGATGATATACTGGTGGCTTTTGATATCACCATGCTGGGTGTTCTTACCATACTTGCGGTTTGCCAGCAGACAGGCTGTTGCAAACGAGAAATCGCCGCACTCAAGGGTATCGAGCAGGTAGGATTCCCGCAGCTTCGGTCTGCCTTGTTCGTCCAGAAGCTGTTTTCCGGTGAACGCGTCGTGCTGGTAAACGAGGTACGCTTCGATGGCGGTGTAATCCGAGTTCTTAGAGCTGATATGCTTGAGCGTTGCCATACAGTTCACCCAGAACTTTCTCGGCGCTGAGCCGGAATGCAGTCAGGTCTGCAAGTTCGTCAAGGAGTTTCGCCCGGATCTGCTCGGTGTCTGCAC
>ERZ507419.678-NODE-678-length-3539-cov-3.80339_pt1 | contig 3539 bp, 3 predicted proteins | sample MGYA00512579_ERZ507419 | MGnify/ENA metagenome assembly ERZ507419 | reverse complement strand
TGCTCTTCCGATCTGGTCGAGGTAGCAGCGGTTCATCTCCACGCCGTCACCGGCTGCGTTGATGGCCTTGAGGAAGCGGGTGAAGCGCTCCCCCATCAGCTTGTCGCGGCGTATCTGGCCCTTTTCCAGCTGACGCCAGAGCTCCGAGTTGATGTCCCGGTAGGTCTGCACCGTCCCGGCGTCCGGCTCGATGCCGTATTCCACCAGCGTCTCCGCCAGCGCCTTGTTCTCGGCGGTGTCAAAGTCCAGAAGCGTATTGTCTGCATCGAAGAGGATGCAATAATATTTTGCCATCTTTCTTTCCCTTCTCTATCATGTTTCGGGCCGCCTGCCGCCTTGAGCGGGCGCGGCTGCGGTGCGGTTTGAGAACAGCGAGAAGCCAGCCCCGCCCGGCAGAGCTGGCTTCTCGTATTTTTATCCTTCCAACGTCATTTCATAGGCTTCGTCGTCGGACTGGTCCGGCAGGTTCCCGCTGCACTTACAGCGCGGCGTGCAGGCGCACGCTTTTGCGATGCACTTTGCCATCTGCTCCTCCGTCACGCCGTTCTCGACGTTTTCCCAATCCATGTCGTAGTAGTCCACGCTGCCGTCGGTCACATCTTCTGCGCCGGGCAGGCCGAGGACTTGCATTTCTTCACGGAGCATCCGCTCGCCTCCTCTCGGCTCAGCCTATGCGGCTGCGCAGAGGAAGGTGCGGGGCGTCATTCTGCCTTGCTTTCGGCTTCCTTGCTGGCGGAGGCTTCCGACTTGGTTTCGGCCTTGGATTCGGTCTTCGACTCCGCTTTGGGCTCCGAAGCAGCTTCCGACTTGGGCTCGGCCTTGCTTTCGGACTCCGACTCTGCCTTGGAGCTGCCAGACGACGTGCCGGACGATGCCGACGACGAGCTGCTGGTGCTGCTCGACGAGCTGCCCGAGCTTGCAGAGGAAGAGGATGTACTGCCGGAAGGACCGGCATGGGACGAGGACGAGCTGCTGGTGGAGGCGGACTCGCTGGTCACACCGCTGCCGATGGTGATGGTCAGGGTGTTGCTGCTCACCTTGCAGTCGTTGTAGGTGACGACGGCGTGGATCTTATAAGAAGCGTTGGCCATGGAGCTGTCCACCACCACAGTGATGCTGGACTTGCCGGCGGCCTGCGTGACCTCCTGACCGTTGGCGTACCAGCGCAGGTTCTCGGTCTTGGCGTACTTGCCGCTCAAGGCGGCCTTGAAGGTGTAGGAGCTGCCCACAGCGCCCTTGCCCTCGCTGGTGATCTGGACGGAGGCCGTGCCGAAGACTGCCGTGACGTCCAGATTCTGCTTGAAGCCGGTGTCGGTGCGGGTCTTGCTGGTGAGGCCGTCGCTCCACTTGACGAAGACGTAGCCCTCCGCCGGGACAGCGGTCACGGTGATGGATTTGTCGGGGTCGGTGACGGTGTAGGTCACAGAGCTGTTGCCGGTGTCATTGCCGACGCTCAGGGTGCCGCCGCCGTTCTTGTCCACACGGTAGCGGGCCTCGAACTTTTTGTTCTCGCCGGTGCTCTCGCTGGAGGAGCTCTCCGAGCTGCCGGCGCTCTCGGCCTGACTCTCGCTGGAGCTGACAGCCTCCGAGCTGGGAGCGGCCACGGCGGAGCTGGGGTTGGAGACATACTCCATGGTGCGGGTGGGGATGTTGTTGGTGTCGGGGCGGCGGTCCTCGGTCTGCAGGGCGTGGGTGCGGAGATAGTTCAGCACTGCCTTGAGGCCGGCGCTCTTGAGGTGGATATCGCCGCTGGTGTAGTAGTCCGCGATGCCGTAGCCGTCGCTGCCCTTGAGGGCCTCGGCGGAGTTGAGGAAGCGGACGCCCAGCTGCTCACAGAGAGCCAGAAGGGCCATGTTGAAGTCGTCGATCTTGGCCTGATCCATGTGGGGGTAGTTGGAGTGGTCAGCCGGGACCGGCGGCACCGTGTTGACGATGATGTCGGTGTAGGGGTAGCTCTGCTGGATGGCCTGGATGAGGGCCGTGTAGTGGGCGATGAAGTCCGGGACCTCCATCCCGGTGTCGTTGGTGCCGAAGGTCATGACCACACGGCGGGGCTTCATCATGGCCACCGCCTGAGGGATGGTGTAGTGGTTGGGGTCCTTCTTAAAGGTAACGATGCCCTCGCTGAGCGCGACCTGAGTGCCGATGCCCTCTTTGGCGCAGAACTGCTGCAGGGAGATGAGGCCGTTGTTGTAGAGGCGGACGGTGTTGGAGTCGCCCAGAAAGAGGGTGTTGTTCAGATAGTCCGTGCCGGCGTCGGCGGTCTCCGTCAGCAGAGCGGCGGAGGTGTTGTCGATCTGGTAGTGGCCCGACAGGTCTTTGCCGGGGGTGGGGTCTGCCACGGACTCCGGGACGGAGGGGGCAGACTCCTCCTTTTTGAGGAGGGTGGTGGTGATGCCGAAGGTCAGCAGCACCGCCAGCACGCAGAGGACGCAGACCAGAACGGCCCGATGCTGCATGGGAGTCATGGTTTCGTTTTGTTGTTGTCTTTTTTGACTCATAGCTTCAGTCCCTCTCGTTTCAGGAATGGAAAGGCTCGTCCACCGGGCGGAGAGCCCAGTCCGTCAGCTCTTTGCAGTCAGCGGCCATGAAGACCGGCGCAAAGGGGGCGACCTCTTCCCTGCCGCCGTAGCCGTAGAGCACAGCGGCAGCGTCCAGACCGCAGTTCACAGCGCCCTGCATATCGTCCCGGCGGTCGCCCACCATCAGCACCCGCTTGCCCTGCATGACGGGCTGGGCGAGGACGTGGCGGATGACGTCGGTCTTGTTGTCGCGGCTCTCATCCATGGACGCGCCGCCCACGAAGGAGAAGTAAGGCGCAAGGCCCTGCTCCTCGAGGATGGGCCTCACAACGTCGGTGGGCTTGCAGGTGGCCGTGCAGAGGGTCAGGCCCGCAGCCTTGAGACGGCCCAGCATCTCCACCCCGCCGGGGTAGACATCGCCCTCGTGGCAGCCCTTGGCGGCGTAGCTCACGCGGTAGCGCTTCATGGCCTCCTCGATTTTTGCGGGGTCGGAGAAATGCTCGCCGAAGCTCTTGCGGAGGGGCGGGCCGATGTAGCGGCCAAGGTCGCTCCGGGCGACGTCAACGCCCATGGAGCTGAAAACCTCTTCCAGTGTATTGAGAATGCCGGGGGCGGAATCACATTCGCATCATCCGGCAACGGTTATCAGAAAGGAACAAAGTCAAGCAGATTCGGACGCATTGTCAATTCAATAGGTGGCAGCAGTAGCACATACACATGTGACTATTTTTGGTGGAATGCCGGAATTACTGCGGTCGCCCTTGTCGGCGGTGGCTGTAACAATGGCGAGAACTGCGGTGCGGATTACTTGATTTTGTACAATTCTGCGGGCAATGCGTACTGGAACATCGGTGCGTCCGTTTTCTTAGAACAGCCTATCGCTGCGTAAGCAGCAGGGGGAGGAACGGAGGGGGAACGCCTCCGCTATTCCCGCCGTTAGGCGGTGTGGTCGTTTTTAGAAAAATGAATCGGGACGGTCGGCGTTGTCGAAAGTCGTGAAACAATAATTATTAATCA
>ERZ507419.600-NODE-600-length-4145-cov-4.48166_pt1 | contig 4145 bp, 4 predicted proteins | sample MGYA00512579_ERZ507419 | MGnify/ENA metagenome assembly ERZ507419 | reverse complement strand
TTCCGATCTGAACACCGGACACACGGAGCAGGAGTTGGAAAACAACGTTTTTCAGGCATCCAGTATTGCACAGAAGCACAACTGCAACCTGTGCAGACTGGACTACCAACAGGAGCAGGGGCTGATGAGCAGCCTGCCGCTGGCTGACTGCCAGATTGAAATTCAGCGGGGACTGACTACCAGCAGCACGGCAATCTTCATTCCGTTTACCACGCAGGAATTGTATCAGTCCGGTAAGGAAAGCCTGTATTACGGCCTGAACGCCCTGTCCAACAACTTGATCATGGTGGACCGGAAGAAGCTGAAGAACCCCAATGGCCTGATTTTGGGTACTCCCGGCTCCGGCAAAAGTTTCTCAGCAAAGCGTGAAATTGCCAATGCGTTTCTGGTGACGGACGATGATATTATCATCAACGACCCCGAAGGCGAAGTGCGACACGAAGTCGCGTAATGTATTGTGTATAAACACTGCTCTATCCATTTGGAGTAACCCTACTGTGATCTGCACTGGTCAAAAGCCGGCGTTGGGAAGCTCACAGGACAATATGGGAAATCTGCCAGCCTAAAGCGGATGCACTGTTAGGGTAAAGAATGCTATGTCGAACGTAATGTGAATCATCGTAAGGATCGTTACAGGGAATAGGTGAAATAAGGCTGATACACCTACACCAAAAGGTGTTGGAGGTGGCCGAGGGGCCTTTCGCTACCCCGAAGCAAATGGACACAAATCCTCCCGGTTCAAAGATGGCGGCTAAGGCATTCGAGAATTATGCATTACGTGGAACGTGGAAAACCCTATGCGTTCCTTGAACAAAGGTATCGACCTCGCAAGAGGAAGAAATGGCGCAGAGGGTATGAGATGGAATAAAAAGCGAAAGGTTCACTGTAACGGTGAGCATAGGGGTTCAAAATTTGCCCTGACCTGAAAGGGTGCTGACTTATTCCGGGTATTTCATGGCAAGATTGGAGGTATTCCTGTGAACGATAAGTATTCAACGACGGAAGGTAAAACTTCTGAGAAGCTGTCGGACGAAGCTATGTTGAGTGCCCAATGGAAAAACATTGACTGGCATAAGGCAGAGCGGGAAGTCAACAGGCTACAAATCAGGATTGTCAAGGCAACTCAGCAAAAAGACTACAACGCAGTAAAACGACTTCAGTATCTTCTGACACATTCCTTTTACGCCAAAGCACTGGCTGTCAAGCGTGTCGTAACCAACGACGGGCGCAGAACTCCCGGTGTGGATGGTGTTCTCTGGAATACTCCGGCGAAGAAAATGGCAGCGGCTCTATCGCTGACAGATAAAAGGTATCGTGCACGTCCTCTCCGTAGAGTGTATATCGAAAAGAAGGACAAGAAGAAAAAACGTCCGTTGGGGATTCCCACGATGTATGACCGCGCAATGCAGGCTCTTTATGCTTTGGCACTGGAGCCGGTGGCGGAAACAACAGCAGATGGGAAATCCTTTGGTTTCCGAAAAGGAAGATGCGCACAGGATGCCTGCGAATATCTGTTCAATGCACTGTCGCGCAAGCACATTTCTCCGAAGTGGGTTTTGGAGGGTGACATCAAAGGTTGCTTCGACCATATCAGCCATGATTGGCTTCTGGCGAACATCCCCATGGACAAGAACATTTTGAAGCAGTTCTTAAAGGCGGGATTTATCTATCAGCGCGAACTCTTTCCTACCGAGGAAGGAACTCCGCAAGGTGGTATTATCTCCCCCATTCTGGCGAACATGACGCTGGATGGTATCGAGAAGAAGCTGGTCGAACGCTTTCACACGAACGCGCTCGGTAAGGTCGATTCAAGATTTAAGAATGCCCACAAAGTAAACTTCGTCCGCTATGCAGACGATTTTGTGGTCACAGCGGCAACACCTGAACTGGCTCTTGAAGCAAAGGAGCTGATTCGAGAGTTTCTCGCTGAACGCGGATTGGAACTTTCTGATGAAAAGACTGTTGTCACCAACATTGACGATGGTTTCGACTTCCTCGGCTGGAACTTCAGAAAGTATAACGAAAAGCTGATTATCAAGCCTTCCCAAAAGGCGGTTAAGGCTATCGTTTCCAATATCTCTGACACGATTCTCCGCAGAGGAAAAGCGTGGCAGCAAGATGTTCTGATTATGAAGTTGAATGAACAAATTCGAGGTTGGACTAATTACCACCAGTCCGTATGCGCAAGTGATGCGTTCGCGCATCTGGACTATGTCCTGTACGAACTGCTGTGGCGATGGGCTAAAAGACGGCACCCAAAGAAGAACAAGTGGTGGATTTCCACGAGATACTGGCATCGTGTCGGTAATCGGAACTGGGTGTTCTCTACGGAAAACAAGGAGCTGATACGGGTGGACAGCACAGCCATTGTGCGACATACCAAGATAAAAGCTACTGCAAATCCGTTCCTCGATGAGGCGTATTTCCAAAAAAGGAAATTCGATAAAGGAATGCACCGGCTGACTGGAAAATTCAAGATGATTTGGAAAAACCAGAACGGACTGTGCTACCACTGCGGAATGCCGATGGATGTAACGGAAGAAAGAGAAATCTTCTACCTTGCACCAAAGGCAAAGGCTGGCATGGAAGATGTTCGCAATATGCGCTACGTTCATTGCACCTGTCAGCGTATTTATGCTGAGAACCGCTTGAAGAAGTGATGAAATGCTTGAGCCGTATGACGGGAAACTGTCACGTACGGTTCTTAGGCGGGAAGGCGGTGGTAACACCGCTGACCCAGCCGATTACTCGCCGCTGGTGAATCGTTTGAAGGGTCAGGTCATCAAAATCAGCCCCAACAGCACCCAGTTCATCAACCCCATGGACATTAACGCCAACTATTCGGAGGAAGATAATCCGCTTTCCCTGAAAGCTGACTTTATCCTTTCGCTGTGTGAACTGGTGGTGGGCGGCAAGGAGGGTCTGCTGCCGGTAGAGAAAACCGTCATTGACCGCTGTGTGCATCTGATCTACCGCAAATATTTTGCGAACCCCTGCCCGGAGAATATGCCCATCCTTGAGGACTTGTACAATGCCTTGCTCCAACAGGACGAAAAAGAAGCCCACCATGTTGCCACGGCTCTGGAGATTTACGTCAAAGGCAGTCTGAACCTGTTCAACCACCGCACGAATGTGAACGTCAACAACCGCATCGTCTGCTACGACATCAAGGAACTGGGCAAACAGATGAAAAAACTGGGAATGCTCATCGTGCAGGATCAGGTGTGGGGGCGTGTTACGGCAAACCGCAGCAGCGGAAAGTCCACCCGGTATTATATGGACGAGATGCACCTGCTTCTGAAGGAGGAGCAGACTGCCGCTTATTCCGTCGAGATTTGGAAGCGTTTTCGCAAGTGGGGCGGTATTCCCACGGGGCTAACTCAGAACGTCAAAGACCTTCTTTCTTCCCGTGAGGTCGAGAATATTTTTGAAAATTCAGACATGATCATCATGCTGAATCAGGCGGCGGGAGACCGGCAAATTCTCGCAAAGCAGCTCAACATCTCGCCCCACCAGCTTTCCTATGTGACCCATTCCGGTGAGGGCGAAGGGCTGCTGTTCTTCGGTAACGTCATTCTGCCCTTCGTTGACCGCTTCCCCACCGATTTGGAACTCTACCGGATCATGACCACCAAGTTGGGTGAAGTTTCGGAGGGCGCGCAGAAATGAGCGAACCGAAGCTGAACATCAAAGAGGAAATGTCCGTCAAAAAGACCCGTTCTCCCCCGAAAAAAACAAAGGTGGAGCAGTCGGTGCCCAAAAAGAAAAAGCTGAAAACCGATGCAGAAAAGACTGTCGAAAAAGGCCAGCACTTGAGGTTCGGCAAGGCAGAACTGACCCCGGACGAGCTAAGCCGGTTGAGTAAGGCGCAGAAGCGGGAAATGTACGCCGCCCATGCCGCCCGCTCTGCGGTGCACCGAGAAATCGACCAATACGAGGACGACAATGTAGGCATACAGGCGTTGAGCGAGGGCGAAAAAGCGGCAGGAAATGTCCGGGATATTTCCAAGAGCAGATACGCCCGGAAGCTCAAGAAGAAAGCCAAGATGAAGGGCAAAAAAGGCTCCAAAACCGCAAAATCTTCCGTGCAAGAGCCGACTGCAACACAAGATGCAGGCGTATCAGATCGGAAGAGCGTCGTGTAG
>ERZ507419.591-NODE-591-length-4236-cov-4.28845_pt1 | contig 4236 bp, 4 predicted proteins | sample MGYA00512579_ERZ507419 | MGnify/ENA metagenome assembly ERZ507419 | reverse complement strand
TGACTGGAGCAGACGTGTGCTCTTCCGATCTTGCCTGAGTCCAACGGCCACAAGGTCGCCATCATCGGTGCAGGCCCTGCCGGCCTGACCGCCGCAGGCGACCTCGCCAAGCTGGGCTATAAGGTCACGGTCTACGAGGCCCTGCACGTGGCCGGCGGCGTGCTGATGTACGGCATCCCCGAGTTCCGTCTGCCCAAGGCCATCGTCCAGCAGGAGATCGACGGCCTCAAGAAGATGGGCGTCGATTTCGAGTGCAACATGGTCATCGGCAAGGTGCTCACCATCGACGAGCTGATGGGTGAGTACGGTTATGAGGCCGTCTTCGTGGGTTCCGGTGCCGGCCTGCCCCGCTTCATGGGCATCCCGGGCGAGAGCCTGAAGGGCGTCTACTCCGCCAACGAGTTCCTCACCCGCTCCAACCTGATGAAGGCTTATCTGCCCACCAGCAAGACCCCCATCCGCACCGGCAGGAAGGTCGCCGTCGTCGGCGGCGGCAACGTGGCAATGGACGCTGCCCGCAGCGCCCTGCGTCTGGGCGCTGAGACGGTCTACATCGTCTACCGCCGCGGCATGGCTGAGCTGCCTGCCCGTAAGGAAGAGGTCGAGCACGCCGAGGAAGAGGGCATTATCTTCAAGACCCTCTGCAACCCCGTGGAGATCCTGCCCGATGAGAACGGCTTCGTCAAGGCCATCACCTGCATCGAGATGGAGCTGGGTGAGCCGGATGCTTCCGGCCGCCGCCGCCCCATCGAGAAGAAGGGCAGCGAGTTCACGATGGACGTGGACACCGTCATTATGAGCCTGGGTACCAGCCCCAACCCCCTCATCCGCTCCACCACGCCGGGCCTCGAGGCCAACAAGCACGGCTGCATCGTCACCGAGGGCGACGAGGGCAAGACCAGCCGCGAGGGCGTGTACGCCGGCGGTGACGCCGTCACCGGTGCCGCCACCGTCATCAAGGCCATGGGCGCAGGCAAGGCTGCCGCCAAGGCCATCGACGAGTACATCCAGAACAAGTAAACGATACAGATAGCAAAAGCAGGTCATCCCGCCGGGATGGCCTGCTTTTTGTTATCGGTAAAGATTTGCCGCCTCTGCGTTTTCCAGCATCAGCAAGCGTATCTTCTTTTCGATGCCGCCCGCGTAGCCGGTCAGGCTGCCGTCGCTGCCCACCACCCGATGGCAGGGTACGATGATGGAAACAGGGTTATGCCCCACCGCGCCGCCCACGGCCTGCGCGGAGACGCGCTTTCCGCCGTTTATCTCCGCCAGCTGTTTTGCCAGTGCGCCGTAGGTCGTGGTCTGTCCGTAGGGGATCTGCAGCAGCAGCGCCCACACTGCCTGTCGGAAATCGGAGCCGATAAGATGGAGTTTCGGCGTAAAGTCCGGCTCCCGGCCTGAAAAATAGACGTCCAGCCAGCGGCAGGCATCTCCCAGCACCGGTGTTGTCCCCTCTTCATGCTCTGGAGGAAGCTTCGCCGCAAAATACTTCTGTGTCTCGAACCACAGCCCGGTCAGGCCCTCTTCGTCCGCCGCCAGCAGTATCTTTCCCAGCGGCGAATCGTAATGCATCGTATCGGTCATGGCGGTTCATCCCTTCCTTTTCGGCTTTTGGGCCGGCGCGTAGTCCTTGAGGCCTGGCACCGCGCCGCCTGCTGCCGCCCAGAGGTAGAGGCTGGCCACGCTGCAATAGGGACTGAACCGGCGGCGGTACTTTTCGAACAGTTTCCGGTCGATTTTTCGGTGGTGGTACACCATCCGCAGCCCACGCTGGATGGCAAGGTCGTCGTAGCTGAACACGTCGGGCCGCTGCATACAGAAGAGCAATATCATCTCTGCCGTCCAGACACCGATGCCTTTCAGGCCGCTCAGCTCCCGGATGGCCTCATCGTCCGACCTCTGCCGGATACCCTCAAGGTCAAATTCTCCGCTCTCGATTTTCCGGGCAAAGTCCGTAATGTATTCAGCCTTTCGGAAGGTCATACCGAAGCTCTGCAGCTTCTCAACCCCGGCTCCGAGGACGGCAGCTGCATCCACCACGCCGAACTCATCCCGCATCCGCTTCCAGATGGTCGCCTGCGCTTTCGTGGAAATCTGCTGGCCGACGATGTGGTGTACCACCGCCGAAAAGAGGTCGGTATCCACTTCCCTCTCGATGTGTCCCGCCTGTGCGATGACCGCCGCCATCCGCTCGTCTCTTGCGCTCAGATACGCCGTTTCCGCTTCGCCGTATTGGAAATACACGCCAGCGTCCCCCTTTGCTCCACAACTTTTATTTCGGTACATCTTACAGTATCATTTTATGGGTTACTCATCAATTTTTCAATACTCATCTTCTATTTTATCCCCTCTCTTTTATTTTTATAAAGCATATTCACTCCACTATATTTGCAAGTTGTGTTTCTTAAAAATACCCTCTGAAAAACTTACCGTTTCTCAGAGGGCATTCTTATGACTCTCTTTATGAATAATCGCCTGATCGTATAAAAGCAGTATCAGAAAGCCTTTCGGCTCTCAAAATATTGCATTGCATCAACATTTTTCAGGGTTTGCGGATTACTCGAGCTCGATCGTGGCCGGCGGCTTACCGGTGCAGTCGTAGAACACACGGTTGACGTGCTTGACCTCATTGACGATGCGGCTGGTGACAGTACCCAGCACGTCCCAGGGCATATTGTAGCTCTCGGCGGTCATGAAGTCAGTGGTAGTGACGGCGCGCAGAGCCACGGCGTAGTCGTAGGTGCGCTCGTCGCCCATGACGCCGACGCTGTGCATATTGGTCAGAGCCGCATAATACTGGCTGATCTCCTTATCGAGGCCGGCCTTGGCGATCTCCTCACGCCAGATGGCGTCGGCGTCCTGCACGATAGCGACCTTCTCGGGGGTCACTTCGCCGATGATGCGGATGCCCAGACCGGGGCCGGGGAACGGCTGGCGGCTGACCAGATACTCGGGCAGACCCAGCTCACGGCCAGCCTGACGGACTTCGTCCTTGAACAGGTTGCGCAGCGGCTCGACCAGCTCCTTGAAGTCCACGGTGTCAGGCAGTCCGCCGACGTTGTGGTGGCTCTTGATGACGGTGGACTCACCGCCCAGACCGCTCTCGACGACATCGGGGTAAATGGTACCCTGTGCAAGGAAATCGACCTTGCCGATCTGCTTCGCCTGCTCCTCAAAGACGCGGATGAACTCCTCGCCGATGATCTTGCGCTTGCGCTCCGGCTCGGTGACACCGGCCAGCTTTGCAAAGTAGCGGTCACGGGCGTCCACGCAGATGAAGTTGATGTCAAAGCCGTTGGCGTTGCCGGGGCCGAAGACGGAGCAGACCTCTTCCTTCTCATTCTTGCGCAGCAGGCCGTGGTCAACAAAAACGCAGGTCAACTGCTTGCCGATGGCCTTGGCCAGCATGGCCGCCAGCACGGAGGAATCGACGCCGCCGGACAGGGCGCAGAGCACCTTGCCGCTGCCGATGCGCTTTTGCAGGGCCTCGACGTTGTTCTCCACGAAGGAGTCCATCTTCCAGTCGCCGGTGCAGCCGCAGACGTTGTACACGAAGTTGTGCAGCATCTTCTTGCCCTCAGCGGTGTGGAGCACCTCGGGGTGGAACTGAACGGCGTACAGCCCCTTTTCCTCGTTCTCAGCTGCGGCCACCGGGCAGTTGACGGTGTGGGCAGTGATTTTGAAGCCGGGCGCAGCCTGCTCGATATAGTCGTTGTGGCTCATCCAGCAGACGGTGGAGGGCTGCACATCGGTGAACATCTTGCTGCTGTTGTCCACGAAGACCTCGGTCTTGCCGTACTCGCGCTCGGGGGCGCGGCAGACGTGGCCGCCCAGCAGGTGCATCATGAGCTGACTGCCGTAGCAGATGCCCAGCACAGGCACGCCCCAGCTGAAGATCTCGGGGTCGATGGTGGGCGAATCCTCCAGATAGACGCTGTTGGGGCCGCCGGTGAAGATGATGCCCTTGGGGTTCTTCGCCTTGATGACGGACAGGTCCGTCTTATAGGAATAGATCTCACAGTAGACATTATTCTCGCGGACGCGGCGCGCGATGAGCTGATTGTACTGGCCGCCAAAGTCCAGCACGATCACGGTTTCATGCTGCATGATGTTCTCCTCTCTATCTATCACTGGTGTGCTTCTTACAGCTAAGATTTAGTATAGCACATTCCACAACCAAAAGCGACATCTTTTGTGTATTTTTCTGTTTTGTTAGATCGGAAGAGCGTCGTGTAG
>ERZ507419.446-NODE-446-length-6352-cov-4.05082_pt1 | contig 6352 bp, 3 predicted proteins | sample MGYA00512579_ERZ507419 | MGnify/ENA metagenome assembly ERZ507419 | reverse complement strand
TTCCGATCTGAGCTGGGCGGGGTCGTTGGCGATCACTTCCAGCGCCGCCGCGCCGAATTTGTCAATGATCTTATCCGCCGTCCGTGCGCCGATGTAGGGCAGCGACCGGCTGGCGAGGAAGGCGTAGACGGCCTCGAGGTCTTTGGGCATATCCGTCTCGCACTCCTGTGCGTGGAACTGTCGGCCATAGGTGGCGTGGTTCTCGTACCTGCCCCGGCAGACGACGCTTTCGCCCGCGTGGAGCTCTCCCACCACGCCGCACACAACGGTGACGACACCGCCGCCCGACACCTCGAACACGGTGTAGCCGTTGTCCTCGTTCAGGTAGATGATGTCCTCTACCGTGCCTTCCAGCCGTTCCAGCTCCTGCTCCATCGTCCCGCCTCCTCGTTTTGACACAACTATATATAGTATAGCGGTTTTGGGGGGATTTGTAAATACAACGAGGCAGCTCTTTAAGGCTCCCCCTTTGGGGGAGCTGGCGAGCGGAGCGAGACTGAGAGGGCAAGGATGCTACAGAAAAACAAAAAGCACAGCGATAGCACCGCTCTGACGGAGAGCCTGCTTATCGCTGTATGGCGGCTCTTGGGAGACGGGCTTGCCCTCTCCGTCATTGCTTCGCAATGCCACCTCTCCCAAAGGGAGAGGCACTGGCGTGTCGGTCAACTCAGCGCTGACCGCTGAAAGCTCAATATGGCATAAAATATAGTGCCCTGCTACAGAGATTCACAGCAGCTTGACAAGGGATATGGTCCCGAAGCTAATGCCCTCTGTAGCAGGGCACTACTGTTTTCGGATAGATTAAGCTTTGCTCGTCCCGCATGGGCCTGACCGGCCTGCCAAGGGCTCCCCCTCTGGGGGAGCTGTCACCGAAGGTGACTGAGAGGGCAAGGATGCTACAGAAAAACAAAAAGCACAGCGATAGCACCGCTCTGACGGAGAGCCTGCTTATCGCTGTATGGCGGCTCTTGGGAGACGGGCTTGCCCTCTCCGTCATTGCTTCGCAATGCCACCTCTCCCAAAGGGAGAGGCTTGAGCGAAGCTCCCCCTCAATCCTCCACCCGCGCTGCGGCAAGCTCCTTCGTCAGGCGCCTGCGCACTGCCAAGTACGCCGGGATGAGGAAGAAGCAGGCGAAGAACCATGCCACAGGGTTGGCGATGCAGGCCGCAAAGTAGCCCCAGAGCGGCACGAACCAGAAGCCCACCATGGCACGGGCGACCATCTCGGCCACGCCCGCGAACATGGCAAGGCCGGAATAGCCCAGGCCCTGAATGGTGTAGCGGTAGATGATGAGGACAGCCAGCGGGATGTAGAACACGCTGTTCCAGAAGATGAAGCTGCGGGCATTCGCCATGATCTCCACCTCGCTGCTCTCGAGGAAGAGGCTGATAAGCGGCACATCCAGCACACGCAGGATGAGGAAGGATGCCACACTGTAGACGCAGCCAATTCCCAACGCGGTATTGACGCCCCGGTCCACACGCTTGAGGTCGTGAGCGCCCATGTTCTGGCTGGCGTAGGTGGTCATGGAGGTGCCGATGCTCTCCAGCGGCACCGAGAGGAACTGGGCAGCCTTGCTGCCTGCGGTCTGCGCGGCCACGATGCTGCTGCCCAGACCGTTCACCGCGCCCTGCAGCACGACGCTGCCGATGGCGGTGATGCTGCACTGCAGGCCCATAGGGATGCCCATATTGCAGAGCTTGAGGCAGTGGCTGGCGCTCAGACGGCTCTCTTCCCTGCTCCATTTCAGCTCCGGGTAGTGGCGGCCGATGTAGATGAGACTGCCGATGCCCGCCACCGCCTGACTGAACACGGTGGCGAAGGCCGCACCGAAGGCCCCCATCCGGAAGGTGAGGATGCAGAGCAGGTCGAGGCCGATGTTCAGCACGCTGGCCACCAGCAGGAAATAGAGCGGCCGCTTGCTGTCGCCCAGCGCGCGCATGAGGGCGCTGGTGACATTGTACAGCAGGGTGAAGGGGATGCCCCAGAAGATGGTGCGGATGTAGATGTCCGCGATGTCGATGATGTTGTCGGGGGTGTTGGTCCAGACCAGCACCGCCCGGGTCAGGGCCACCGTCACCACCGTGAGCACGACGGCGAAAAAGAGGCTGAGCCAGACGGTATTGGCGGTGTAGCGCCGCATCTCGCGGTAGTCCTTCGCGCCGAAGGTCCACGAGATGGGGATGGAGAAGCCGCAGGCGATGCCGTTGACGAAGCCCAGCACCAGATAGTTCAGGCCGCCCACGCTGCCCACCGCTGCCAGCGCATCCACGCCCACGAAACGGCCCACGATGATGGTATCGGCCAGATTGTAGAACTGCTGGAACAAACTGCCCAGCATCAGCGGCACCGCAAAGGCAAGGATGAGCTTGAGCGGGCTGCCCTGTGTCATGTCTTTTGTCATACAAAGCCCCTCCCCGGGCGGTCACTTAACATTTCTTTGCCGAATCTTTACCGACAAAAACGCCCTGCCGGACGAGGGGCAGGACGTTTTGCGTTTCATGAGTGGTATTATACTCAGCTCATCGTGATTTTGCAAGGGGTTTTTCTCAGATTTCTTCGTACAACATTGCTATTCTCTATCGGTGGTTTTTGGTGATTGTGCGCATGGGGGGCGGCAGGGCTGCCTGTGAGCAAGGCCCTCCTGCTGCACTCCCTCTCAGCCCACGCTCTCAACCTTCATAATCGAAATCCCATGCAGAGTCATAATATGCGGAGTCATAAAAGAAATCCCACGGACTATAGTCAGGGAGCCTTACCCATTTGTTTGGTTTCCAGTTTGGCTGCTGGGCCGTGGTAAGGCTGTCCGGCGAGAGAGTCGTCAGCCCGCTGAGGTCACCGACGGCACCCGTTCCCGGCCGAGTCAGCTCGGGCAGTCCGCTCAGGGAGCCACCTTTCAGACCGGAGAGGACCGTTCCCCATTGCTTTTTCTCCTGCTTACGGCGGGCGATCGCCTCCTCCACCCGGGCAGCCTCCTGCGCTTTCTGCTCCTCATCGCCAACGCGGTACACGAGGATCAGTTCCTTGCCGCTTTGGCGCAGGGCGGTCTCATCCGAGAATGTTTTTCTATCATATCCCGTCTGCCCGACAACATGGAATCGATAAAGCCCCTCATGGGACAGCTCGAGTTCGAACGCACCATTCAGGCGGACCAAGTCTTTTATCCGGGCCAGCGGAATGACTGCCTCCATCTCCCGCCCTTCCCCATCAAGGAACCGGATGCGAAGCTCATGGACCTCCTTTGCAAGCTCCCGCAGCGAGTCGCCTGTCATCCGAAAGAGTGTGCCGTGGGCATCGAAGCTCAGGACCTTGTTGACCGGGTCATACTCCGCCGTGGCCACATTCCCAAGCTCCTGTGTGCCATCCGGATGGGTGATCACGCCGACGGTCTCGTACATCTGCTTCACACGGTCCGGCACCTCGCCGGACTGCGAGTTCGGGGCGTCGTCCTCGTCGTCGTTGTTCTCGGTATCATCGGGCCGCTCCGGCTGGGAGGGCGTCCGCCTGTCGTAGCTGAAGTCCTCCATCTTCTTCCCGGCGGGGTCGTAGCGGGTCAGACTGCCGCCCGTCACCTTGTGGTGGTCGTCGGAGAGGGCGCTGTTGGGTATCTCGCCGACATCTCCGCCGCCGATGGCCGCAGTTTTGCCGCCGGTGCTTGCGCCCGCCTTGGCCTCCACCTCGGCGTCGCCGGAGATATAGATGTGATTGGGGTTGCTGGGTGCGTTCGGGTCTATCTCGTCTTTCTCCGTACCCGCGCCGTCGCCGATGCCGGCCGCACCGGTGCGGAAGGATTCCAGATTTTTATTCGCATTGCCGCCCGTGGCCGACACCTTGCCGCCGGAAATTTCGATGTCGTGGCCTATGCCGTACACACCGCCGCCGATACCGGCAGCACCCTCGCCGCCCTCGGCCTTTATCGTGCCGCCGGTGATCTCGATGTTTCCGGCACCGCTTTCGTGCTTTCCGCCGATGCCTGCGCCGCCGCCGGCGCCGCCCGCAGCGGTGAGGGAGCCTTTGGTGTCGTTGTCGTCCTTGATGGTCAGCTTGCCGGAGGACTCATGGCCATTCTTCTCGAGGCCCGCATTGTGGCTGCCGCTCTTCAGCTCGTTGGCGCCGTCCAGCTCGATGGCGGCATCGTGGTCACCCTGCACGGTGACGGCGGCTTTGCCCGCATCGACTGGGCTGTCATCGCTGCCGTCCCCCTCCTTCTTGCCGCTGACGTCAATTTTCAGGTCGTCGAAGGTGACGTCCACGTTGCCCTCGGAGGTGTCGATGGTGACGGTATTCTTATCCGACTCGCCGGTGATGATGGTCTCCCCCTCATCCTTCTCGAAATCCTTTTCACCCTGCTTGACATTGTTATAGTTTCCGCTTTCATCGCTCGCACCTTTGACCGTAATGTCGCCGTCAGCGATGTTCCATGTTTTCGCATAGGCCGGGATGCCGGAGCTCACCACGATGCCCGCGATGACGGCGGCGGCCACGCCCCGCCGGAGCGCGCTTTTCAGTCTCATCGTACGTCTCCTTTCGTTCTGTGTATCATGCAATGCCGTCGCTGCGGCTCAGGCTCTCCTTTGAGATGCTTATTTCTTTGGGCTGCCCCAAGTCCTCCGGCAGCCAGAGCTTTATCTCACCCTGGGTATCCGGCAGATCGTCCCAGTCGTCACCAAGGTCGGCATAGCTCCGCAGGTCACTCTCCAACAGATTGGTATACTTTGTGCCATCCGGGACGGTGGTTTCCAGCAGGAAAAGCCGTGGCTTATCCTCCTCGGGAGCGATGGCCTCAAATCGGGAAGCCAGCTGTTTCAGGGTCTCCTCAAGCCCGATTCTCGGCGTTTCCGTTCTCGCAGGCTCGAGCCACCAATCCAAACTCGGGCGGTCGTCCCTTTTTTTCGCAAATTGGAAGCCCATCTCCCGCTCTTGTTTCAGTAATTCGTCGAGTTCACGTCTGAGTTCTTCACTCGTTTTTCGCTCTACCTCTTCGTGTTCGTGGGTCAATATCAGCCGCTCCTGCGGCTCTGGCGTCTGCACCGGCACCCACTCCTGATAGCGCTCCGACAGGTCGTCCCGCGTTTCGCCGTCCAGCCGGAGGCTGATGTCCTCCCTGTTCTGCTTCAGCTCCACGTCAGCGTCCTCGCCCGCCGCGTCGGCCATCTTGTCCACGCTATAGTGGGTCATGGTGTCCTCATAGCGGAAGAAGATGTCCTCCACGCCGTCCTCCCGGAGGCTGGAGATGTCGGTGGTGACGGTGGACCGGGGAGCGGCGCTCTCAATAAGCACCACACCCCCCGGGGTGAGGACCTCTCCGGCGTCGCCGGCCTTTACGCTGCCGGGCAGGGGGTCGGTGCTCTCAATGACCAAAGCAGGGTCCAGCCGCTGGATGGTGACCCAGCTGGAAAAGAAGCCGCTGACCACCATGCCGCCGGGCAGGGGTTCGGGGGCGTTCTCCTGCACCGGGGGCGGGACGTCATCGTCGTCGTCGTCATCGTCCGGCTCAGGGGTGGAGGTGTAGTCGTAGCCCATCCCCTCCATCACGGTGCCGTCCGCGTTCAGACGGGTCAGCCGTCCTCCCGTCACCTTGTGGTCGGCGTCAGAAAGGTTCTCCGTGGGTATTTCGCCGTACTTTCCGCCGATGGCCGGGGCCTTGGTGTCCAACATCTGGCTCCCCCCCCCGCCTTGGCCGTCACCTCGGCGTCGCCGCAGATGTAGAGGTCTCCCGGGTTCGGGTCGGCGGTGTCGTCCGACGCGCGCCCTGCACCGTCGCCGATGCCGGCCGCTCCTGCGCCGCCCACGGCCTCGATGGTGCCGCCCCGGATGGTGATGTTGCTGCCGGTACTCTCCTTTCCTCCGCCGATGCCTGCGCCGCCGTCGCCGCCCTCAGCGGTGAGGGAGCCGTCCTTGCCCTTGTCGTCCTTGATGGTCAGAGTTCCCTCCGACTCATGGCCATTCTTCTCGAGGCCCGCATTGTGGCTACCGCTTTTCAGCTTGTTGTCGCCGTCCAGCTCGATGGTGGCATCGCCGCCGCCCTGCACGGTGACGGCGGCTTTGCCCGCATCGACTGGGCCGTCACCGCTGACGTCCCCCTCGGCCTTGCCGCTGACGTCGATCTTCAGGTCGTCGAAGGTGACGTCCACTTTGCCGCCGGAGGTGTCGATGGTGACGGTATGCTCCTCCGACTTGCCGGTGATGACGGTGTCTCTGTCCTCCTGCTCGATGGTCTTGCCCTGTGTGACCCTGTTTGTGCCTTCGTCGCCCGCTTTCACGGTGATGTCGCCCTTGGCGATGTCCCACCGGGCCGCATAGGCCGGGATGCCGGAGCTCACCACGATGCCCGCGATGACGGCGGCGGCC
>ERZ507419.368-NODE-368-length-8193-cov-4.28484_pt1 | contig 8193 bp, 8 predicted proteins | sample MGYA00512579_ERZ507419 | MGnify/ENA metagenome assembly ERZ507419 | reverse complement strand
CAGAAGCAGCCGCCCAAAGAACAGCCCTTACAGTTGCTGGTGGACATTCAGGGAAAAATGGCAGCGGGCAAAAGTGTCGGCTACAAAAAGTGGGCAACGAAGTTCAACCTGAAAGAGATGTCCAAGACGCTGCTGTTTTTGCAGGAGCAGAAGATCAGCAGTGCCGACGAACTGCGGGAACGAACAGCGGCGGCAACCGAACGCTACCATACCATGGGCGATTCCATCAAGGCGGCGGAAGCAAGGCTGACAGAAATCGCCGTCCTGAAAACCCACATCATCAACTATGCCAAGACCCGCCCGGTCTATGATGCCTACCGCAAGTCGGGGTACAGTAAAAAGTATCTGGAAGCTCACCGGGAGGAAATCACCCTGCACAAGGCGGCGAAAGCGGCCTTTGACGAAGCCGGGCTGCAAAAACTGCCGAAGGTCAAGGAGTTGGATGCGGAGTTTGCAGAACTATTGACCCAAAAGAAAGCAGCCTACCCGGACTACCGCAAGGCACGGAACGAGATGCAAGAACTGGTCCGGGCACAGAAAAACGTAGAACGATTTTTTGCGGAGGAAAAAGAAAACACCGAGAAAACCCAGACCCGATAAACGAACACCGCCGAGGAATCTTCCCATTTGGGAGGCTTCCTCGACGGTGTTTTTTAGTTTATATAGCAGCGGTCCTGTTTTACGAGCCAATCTTCACACAGCCGCTGGGCTTCGTCCCTTGTACAGCAGGTGCAGTTGAAAAGTTTGCCACGGATGGAGCAGTAAGTGTACGGTCCACCGGAAGCGAGGTCGTACTGCCGCAGAAGCGTAGATCAATATTCTGCCCTATAACATCCCGATGTGGGTGTATTCGGCCAGCTTTTTCTGCAGGATGGGGTCGTCCGGTGCGAGGAAACGCCGTGTCATTCCGTCTACGACCCGATCAGGGGAAAGGCTGGCGCGGTATTCAGCCGGTGTGCGCTGCAGCGTGGCGCGGAACCGGGCGTTGAAGGTTTTGAGGTCGGCAAAGCCGTTCCGCAGGGCAATATCGGTCAGGTTGTCGTTGGTGATGGCAAGATCATTCAGGGCGTGCTGGAACCGTACCCGGGTCAGGTATTCGTGAAAGTTAATGCCGACGATCTGCTTGAACAGGGTGGAAACGTAGGTGCGGTTGTACTGGGCATAGTCAGCCAGATCTTCCAGCGTCAGCTTGGAGACATAGTGTTCCTCCACATACTCCAGCAGCCGCCGGGCGATGGCGCGCCGCTCAATATCCTCCGGCAGGGTGTTGAAGTTTTTTGGCTCGAACTGGGTGCAGAGATGGATGGTGAGCAGCTCGAGGGTGGCTTTGGCCGCAAGCTGGGCGTATGGCCCGCCCTGCTGTAAAATGCGGAACAGCTGGCTGGCGTAGAACCGGATGACCCGGTAGCGCGGCTCAGACCGGTCGGCATCGGTGGAACGGCAGGACGGGAACTGATACACAACGCCCTTTTTGACCAGCGGCTTGAATGCAGCGGCCGAAAAATGCAGAACAAGGGCGCAGGTATCTGCTGCCTGCGTCATGGAGGCATGACCGTTGCCGGGTACAGTCAGGATCACGTCATCCTCATGCAGCAGGCTGTTTTCGGAGCCGCGGCAATAGGACTGCACACCGTAGAGCAGGATGCTCAGTTCGTAGTCGTCTGCGTGCCAGTGGTAGCGGTAATTCATGATGTTATGCGCAAAACAGCGGATGTGGATGTTCTCGCGCGGAAGGTCGAGTTCGTAGTTCGCGAAATCCATTTTTACACCTCAAATCCAAATATTTTCCCTGTGGCAAAAATTCAGAAAAGCTTTTGCCTGAAACCCATTGACTTTAGCATAATCCAAAAAACTTGTCGTGTCAAATCGAATTTATGGATGAATGAGGGGGATTTGAAAGGACTGATTAGCAAAGTGCACAAGCGCAGGAGCTGATATTTGACAAAATTTACAGAGAAAATGTTTGGATGCTTTTGAAGGCTTGATTGCGATTTTTCTGTCAAAGATGGTGACAGCCCAATCGGAACTCGAAGAAAATCCACAAATATTTGCAGCGACAAAATAAGAACTTTCTGTTAAGATAGAGCCACAACGAGCCCCTGCCCGGGCAGCAACGGACTTCAGTGTTGAGAAAAGCGTGAAACAATAACGGAAAGGGAAAACACTTATGAACACTCAAATGATCATCTGTATGGTGATCTTTGCGGCAACGCTGGTCAGCTATACGCTGAACAAGATCCCCATGTGGCTTACCGCAATGATCTCTCTTGCTGCTCTGTACTTTACCGGCTGCATCGACGCAAACGGTGCGCTGGCTGGCTTCTCGAATGTGAACACCCTGCTGATGGCGACCATGTTTGTTGTGGCAGCCGGTTTCCGTCGCACTTCTGTGGTCGACAGTCTGTGCAACGGCATCATGAAATTGACCCGCGGCAGCTTCAAGACTGCTTATTTTGGCTACATCCTCATCGCCGTTCTGCTGGCAAACTTCATCGCCAGCCCGATGGTCATTTACGCCATTGTCAGCCCGCTGCTGGCTGCGCTCTGCGATAAGACCGGACACAGCCGTTCGCAGTATATGTTCCCGGTCATGGTCGTCTGTGTGGCCTGCTGCGGCATCCTTCCGCTGGCAACGGCCATCCAGATGGCAGGTCAGTACACGGGCTTCCTCGAGACCTACGGCTTCGCTGGTATGAGCATCCGCCCCATCGACTTTACCATCGGCGTCTGGCCGGTCCTCATTGTCGTTCCTCTCTGGGCACTGTTCGTTGGTCCGAAATTTACCCCGATGCAGCCGATCATCCCCATCGAAGCTCTGGAAGAAAAGAAATCCGGCAAGCAGGCTGAAAAGCTCAGCCCGCTGGTCGATAAAATTGGTATCGTCATCTTCTTTGTGACCATCCTCTGCCTCATCTTCTCCTCTCAGCTCCACCTCACCACTTGGTCGGTCGCGTTGGTCGGCAGCCTGCTGATGGTTCTGTTCGGTGTAGTCGATTCCAAGTCTGCCCTGCGCGACATCCCTTGGGATATGCTGATGCTCTTCGTCGGTTCTCTGGCTCTGGGTACGGCTCTGACCAACACCGGCGCAGGCGATCTCATCGGCAGCGCACTGGCCAATGTTGTCGGCGGCACGCACAATAACTATGTCCTCGGCGCACTCTTCTTCATTGTGCCCTTTCTGCTGACCCAGTTCATGCTGAACCGCTCTGTCTCTGCCGTCTTTATTCCCATCTGCCTGCTGACCTGCTCCGCTTTGGGCGCAAACCCCACAGGCCTTGTTCTGCTGGTGAATGCGGCTTCTCTGACCGCCTTCCTGACCCCGATGGCAACTCCTGCCGTTCCCATGTGTATGGCGGATGGCGGCTATGACCTCAAGAGCCTGTTCAAGAGCGGCGCGCTCATCACCCTGATCCTGCCGTTCATTTACATCTTCTACACCATGACCGTTTTCCCGGCATTCTGATCAGAAGAGGGGAGCTGTTACCGTGACTCTGGAAGAAAAAATCGCAATGGCAAATCAAGTCCGCAGCCGGGATCGCTTCGGCTCGGTCAGCCCCGAAGAGCTGGCTGCCCTGCCCGGCACAGAGACCGAACTCTGGATCGAGACGGCAAACGGCTGCGAGATTCATGTGTTTGAGGAACGCCCGGACACCCTGCCCCCAAAAGCGGCACTACTGCTGAATTTCCATGGCGGCGGCTTCATCAAGGGGCGCACCGACCGTGACCGCCGCTACTGCTGCACCCTGATGGAACGGCTGAACTGCCTCGTCTGGGATGTGGATTACTGCCTTGCACCGGAAAAGGCATTCCCGGCGGCTGTCCACGAGAGCTACGGCATTGCGGAGTATACTTTCGACCATGCCGAGGAGCTGGGCGTTGACCCGGAAAAGATTATACTGGCCGGTCACAGCGCAGGCGGAAACCTTGTGGCGGCGGCCTGCATCCAGAATGCAGAGACGCACAAGCTTCATCCTTGCTGTGTGCTGATGGAATATTTCCCGGTGGATAACACGGTTAATCCCATTGACCGCCTGTCCCCAGAGCTAAAACAGGATCCCTTCTGGGTCAAGCGTTCGGCCACGGAAAAGCTGTACACCGATTTTTATGTGGGCGACGCAGATCCTGCCCAGCCACTCTGTTCGCCCATCAAGGCGGACGAAGCCGCGCTCAGCACCTTCCCAGACTGTCTGATCCTCTCGGCGGGAGAGGACAGCCTGCGGGACAATACCGAGGCGTTTGCGCTCCGGCTTATCAAGGCAGGTGTCTGTGTGACTGCCCAGCGTATCCCCGAAGCCATGCACGGCTTTACCTCCAACCGGACGCCCGGCTGGGAGCGTGCGTTGGATGCTCATTGCAAATTCTTCCGGGAGCATCTATAATTCCGGGAGCATCTATAATAAAGTGACGTGACAGGAGAAAAGAACTATGAAAATTACGGACGTAAAGCTGCGCTTTGCAAAACATTATCTCTTCGTACAGGTCTACACCGATGCCGGAATCGTGGGTCTGGGCGAGGCCGGCAACTGGGGCTATCTGCAGGCGACGGCAGCTGCCATCGAAAAATTTGCGGATTACCTCATTGGCAAAGACCCCTTCCGCATCGAGGACTTCAACCAGAATTTCCTACGGTCGGTTTATTTCCGCGGTTCGGTCATCATGAGCGCGATCTCGGCCATCGACATCGCGCTGTGGGACATCAAGGGCAAGGCTCTGGGTGTGCCGGTCTACGAGCTGCTGGGCGGCAAGACCCGCGATAAAGTGCGGGTCTACGCTTCGGTCATGCACCTGACCGAGGACAACCAGAAGCTGGCGGAACAGTTCCAGCAGCTGCAGGAGATGGGCTTTACGGCCGCGAAGATCTTCTGCAATGGACCCACCAGTTCCACGGACGGCAAGGGAGAATTCTACTCCAGCCGGATTGAGCGGGAAGTGGAGAAGGTGCGCGTCTGCCGTGAGGCTGTCGGTCCGGATTTTGATTTCGTGCTGGAAGTCCACCGCGGCATGACCCTGCCCGAGGCAGTTGCCTTTGGCCGTGCCGTCGAGCCATACCGCCCGATGATCCTTGAGGATCCCGTGCCGCCTGACAACGTGGATACCATGGCCGAAGTCGCCAGCAAGGTGGGCGTGCCCATCGCCACCGGCGAGCGCGCCATCGACCTGCGGGAGTTCGAGGTGCTGATGGCACGCCATGCCTGCCAGTATGTCCGCCCGGACGTCTGCGCTGTAGGCGGCATTACCACCAGCAAGAAGATCTGCGCATTGGCCGAAGCACACGATGTGCTGGTCATCCCGCACAACCCGCTGGGCCCCGTGTCCACGGCGGCCTGCCTGCAGATCTGCGCCTCCATCCCCAATCTTGGCATTCAGGAGCTGCCCGGCTTCTGCCTGAACGGGGCTGAGGACAAGATGGTGAAAGAGCCGCTCCGGTTCGAGAACGGCTGTATGCTTATCCCGGAGGCTCCCGGCATCGGCATCGAGCTGGCCGACGACGCAGAAGAGCTGTATCCTGCCAACGAGCGTGGCAGCAACGCCGCACGCCGTGCCTTTGACGGTGCAGTGAAGGACTGGTAAAAACAAAGAACTATGAGGAAGAAGTATGCCAATTGGAGTTTTGACGAACTGTGCCGCTGTGCTGTTCGGCGGTCTGCTGGGAACGGGTCTGGGAAAGATCTTACCGCAGAACCTGAAAGATAATCTGCCGACCCTGTTCGGTTACTGCTCCATTGCGATTGGCATCAATTCTATCATCAAGGCGTCCGGCATGACGGCAGTCGTGCTGGCGATTCTGGTGGGCTTTACCATCGGACACAGTTTGCATCTGGAACACTGGACGAGCAAATTTTTCCATAAGCTCGTCAAAGCCCTGCACCTTGGCGGCGAGCATATCGACATGGAGTTTTACATCACGGCAGTGGCACTGTTCTGTTGCAGCGGTTTCGGCTGGTACAGCACACTGACCGAGGGCATCACCGGCGACCCGTCACTACTGATGTCGAAAGCGGTGCTGGACTTCTTCACCGCAATGATCTTCGCTTCGACGCTGGGTGCGGCCATCTGTGCGATCCCCATTCCGCAGGTCATCATCCTGTTCATCGTCTTTGGTGCCGGTAAGCTGCTGGCCGGTGTGCTGACCCCGGCCATGTTCGCAGATCTCTCGGCCTGCGGCGGTATCCTGACGATGGCGGCTGGCTTCCGGGTGTCCAAGATCAAATCGGTCCCATTGGTGGATCTGATGCCTGCCCTCATCGTTGTGATGCCGTTCAGCCTTCTCTGGACGACCCTGATGGGATAAATCACGAAATCTACCGAAAAGCACGGTCTTTGGGAACGGAGATCGTGCTTTTCGACTTTTTTGTTGCATAATTCCCAAAATGCTGCTTGCTTTTTGGGCGGAATTTGCTCTACTTGGGATAGAATGTCATACGATTTCGATTGGAGTGAGTCCTTATGCGTATTTATGATCTGATCGCCAAAAAGCGGGATGGCGGCACCCACAGCCGGGAAGAACTGGAGGCCATCGTCAACGGCTTTGTGCGCGGCGAGGTGGCCGATTACCAGATGGCGGCATGGATGATGGCGGTCTACCTGTGCGGTCGCCGCCGAAGAGTACCGCAGCGGCCTTGCCTATGGCGCAGAGAGGCCCGCAGAAGACCCCCTCGTTTACGCCCTTGTTACCAAGGACGGTGTGGAGCGGTACTGAGGATGGATGTGCCTGCGTGAAAACATGAAAAGCGAACAGAAGCTGTAAAAGTATAGCCGCCAGCGTACCGTGTGATGGGTTTCACAGGATGCGCTGGCGGCATTTTTGTTGCGCCTCAATCGAATTCCTTTTGTAAATCATTGATACAAGGAATGCCTTCGATCACGGCAATGATCTTATCAAAATCAATACGAGGGAAAACTCAGATGAGTGCCTTATGACAGGCCGGATTGATGGAATATCAGATTGAGTACCCCCAATTCTATGGGCTGCACTGCGTCTGAGCGTCTGGCGTCTTGCCTGGTTCAATTATTCTGCTGCTAGGTTGCTCCATCCTGAAATTCGGACATATCTGTGAACAAAAGTCTGCCACGGATGGAGCAGTAAGTATAATGTACCTTTGGGACACCATTGGCATCTCGAAAATCAACGCAGCGTTTCTCACCGGGCAGCAGATAAATCGTATCCACGTTCAACAGCTCCTTTTCACTATGTTCGTGTGTAAACCATACAACACGCAACGTCTGTTATTGTACCATGAACCATCAAATTCTTCTATTGACCCTTACGCCAAAAGGAATCGGATTTTTCGTAGGATGTGCCGATTGACATCCTCAAAAGTATCCCGCAGGGAGGCGCAGCCTGCATTGAAAATGCAGATTTAAGGGGTTTGGGGCACTCCCCCAACAAGCATTTTGCAATGCAAAAGTCGCCGTTGTATATACGACGGCATTGCTTGCACCGGCTATGCGTCCTTTCGGACTGCTTTTTTATAAAATCCACAGCCCCTGTACAAACAAAAGTGATGTACAGGGACTGCTTGCATACAGGGGCTATTTGAATAGTTTTCTATCTTGTTCTGGTCTACTAAAATACTCAGCCAGATACTGCGAGAGGATCTTCTCCGTGGCGATAGTCTTGCTCATGCCGGTCTCCTCGCAGAACTGCTCAAGCTGGTCGCTGATCGTCGTGGCTAGCTTTATGTTTAGGATTTTCGCATCTTTCTTCTGTCTTGGCATATTAGTCTACTCCCTCAAGGTTGTCAGCCTTTCGCCCCTCAATATATTCTTTAAGGTCTTGATGGAGTTTGACGTGCGCCTTGAATATTGGCACATTGTAATAGGCTTTTAATTTCTCTTTGTTTGCTGTGGCCTCCAGTCTATCAAGCCGCAATACGTCAACTTCGCAGTTCCGTGTTGCAACATACAACGAAAACATTTCATCTTCGTCAATTCCAAAGATGTCTGCAAACGCGTGAATGTTAGAACGGATCGTTTTTTCTTGATATTCCTGAATGTACTGGAGGAATGTCTTTCCTTCAATAACTTCAAGAGTGCCCGTTTTGATGTCTTTAAGAATCTGACGGGCATATCTCTGCTGAATTTCGGAGAGGATACCAAGATTGGTTTCAATCTCGTGAATAGCCGCCATTTTCTTGGCATCTTTTTCGACATTTATAATGTCTTTCATCGTGACGATTTTGAACTGTGCCT
>ERZ507419.359-NODE-359-length-8434-cov-4.51605_pt1 | contig 8434 bp, 5 predicted proteins | sample MGYA00512579_ERZ507419 | MGnify/ENA metagenome assembly ERZ507419 | reverse complement strand
GCCTCTCCCTCTGGGAGCAACGGCGACGACCGCCGCCAGTGGCGGAAACAGGGAGGAGCTGTTGGGGCCGCGGCCAGCGGGATGCGAGCGGCAGCGAAGCAGACGCTGGGAGCCGCAACCCGGGCAGTGGCGCGAAAGCGCCTGAGAGGGCTGCACCACCAAACACCACAGCGGCGTCGTGATGAGCCGATCTCAATACCCGCGCCCCGCCGGGCGGCATGATTTTTCTGCATGCCTTGCAGAAAAAGAGGCCAAGACCCATTCTGTTAGGCCTTGGCCTCTTTCCTGTTTCCTTTATAGGCCGAACAAATCGGCGTGTGTGCCGGTGCGGTACAAATACAACTCCGTATCTGTCTGGTAGTAGATCAGCAGCCAATCCGGCTGTATATGGCATTCCCTATGGGGAATGTAGCTACCCGTCAGGCTGTGATCTCTATTCTGTGGCGGGAGCTGTTCAGGAACGGCCAGTGCATTGACGACCTGCTGAAGCAAAGCCATATTGTAATGCCGCTTCTGGCACACTTTCAAATCTTTCTTAAATCTAGTGGAGTATTTTACTTCAAGCACTTTCATCCTCCAGCAACGAGCTGATCAGATTTTCAACCGGCCCGTTGTAGGTATGACCGCCGCCGTTGTCCAGTTCTTCAAAGGCTTCCAGCGTGTCGGCATTCGGTGTTTCACTTTCATCCGGAATTGCAGCCCCCTGCAAGTAGGCAATGATATACAGCAGTTTGTTTTCCGGCACTTGGTCAATCAAGCTCTTCGCCAATTCTCTTGTACTCATAACACACCCATCCTTTCGTGTAAAGTTTCAGGCTTATAAGTATTATAGCACTTTTTTTCTTTATTGAACAGTCCCGCATACCTTTTTCCAAAAAGCAAAAGCCCCACGACACACGCCGCTTTTCAGCGGTATATCGTAGGACTTTTTGGAGCTGGTGACAGGAGTTGAACCTGCAACCCACTGATTACAAATCAGTTGCGCTGCCATTGCGCCACACCAGCGGGTATCGTTTGCACAGGGTACTTTAGTAGAATACCAGAAACCTCCCCGCTTGTCAATATCTTTGTCTGCCCCTCGGCCCCGCCGTACGGCCCATGCAGCGCTGTCGTCAGGGCGTTTCAAGACATCTGCGGGGCGATTCACGCACAAAACACGGCGATTTACGCATATTTTGGTGACATTATGGCCGGAATGTGGTAGAATAAATTAAACTCAACATTTATGCTTCTTTCACAAGCTCCTTCCCCTTCGTTGGGAGCTTCTGTGCAAAACCCACATTTTTCAAAGGAGGTTTCTATGATTTCTTATCGCAGGCTCGCAATGCGCGTTCTGGGGCATCCGCTTCTTGTACCCCCCCCCCTACCCCTGCGTCCCACCGGGTGACGGCGCTGGCGCTGACAGCCGCAATGGTGGCCGGCATGGCCGCACCGGCGTATGCAGGTACCTATTACATAGGCGATGGTAACATCACCATCACCAAAGACGAAAGCGGCACCTATGTCAAGCAAGGCAACAACAGCTCAAATAACGGCAAGGGTGATTTAGACAACACCGACATCGTCATCAAGGGCGGCAAGCGCTCAGAGGATACCACCGGCACCGGCTCTGAGGGCGGCAACTCGTCTGAGGGCGGCTCCTCCGGAACCGGCTCCCCCGCAAACTCTCCCGTCCAATCCGCGTCGGCCACGCTCAAAGTAGAAGACAGCGAAAACGAAGACAAAGACATGGTCTACCCCGGCGACACCAAGGGCAGCGACTCTTCTGAGGGCGGCAGCGAGGAAAACGAGAACCAGTCCACGGAAAAGAACCAGAACGGCGACACCACCGACGGCAAGAACACCGGTGCGGGAAGCTCTGACCCTGAGAGTAAAGGCTCTGAGGGCGGCACCTCCGGCTCTGAGAGCGGCACCTCCGGCTCTGGCGGCAGCGACACTAAGGCGGGCGACACTCCCACCACCGGCAGCGGGACTCCTGCCGAAGGCGCGGAAAGCACGGGGAGCACCACCGGCTCTGACGACACCACCGGCGGCGAGGAAAACGCCCCCAAGCCCGGCGGCACTCCCACCCCTGCCGAAGGCACGGAAAGCACGGAGAGCAACCACTCTGCGCCCGAAAGCCAGTTCACGTACACCGGTGCATCCCTCAAGGTCGCCAGCGCCAATGACGACGAAGAGACCCGGAACGAATCGACCACGGTCTTGAAGCGTGCTGCGGAAAACTTCAAGAACACAGCCGAAAACGTCACCAACTACGTCATCCGAATCATCAACAAGGCCACGGGCAACGACAACACCCTCAACGTGACGCTGGACAATGTCAACATCGATGTCAGCAGTAGCAAGACCAACAACGCCGCCCTCAGCGTCGAGGGCGCGGGCGACACGAAAATCACGCTCGAGGGCAAAAATACCCTCACCAGCGGCAACCAATGCGCCGGTCTCGAGCACAACGAAGAGAGCATGGGTACCACCGGCAAACTGACCATCACATCCGGAACAGATGACAATGGCAGCAACACCGGCAGCCTGACTGCCACAGGCAGCGGTGCCTCTGCTGGCATCGGCAGCGGCACGTTTTCTTTCGGCAGCGGTGCCGGCACCATTGAGATAACAGGCGGCGACATCACAGCCATCGGTTCCTCCGATGGCGCCGGCATTGGCAGCGGTTACGGGGCTACCGGCAACACCAATATCACCATCAGCGGCACTGCCAAAATCAATGCGCAGACCAAGCAGGGCGGTGCCGGCATCGGCAGCGGTTCAGGGGCTACTGGCAACACCAATATCACCATCTCCGGCGGCACCATCGAAAACGCGCAGGGCGGCTCCGGTGGTGCCGGCATCGGCGGCGGTCAGAACAGCACCGGCCAGACCACAGTCACCATCAAGAGCGGCACCATCAAGAACGCCACCGGTGGCAATACCGGCGACGGCATCGGCGGCGGTCTCGATAGCAAGAATATTACCGTCAAGATCGAGGGCGGCACCATCGAAAAAGCGCAGGGCGGCCAAGGCTATGGCCGCTACCACGACGCCGGCGACGACATCCACAGCGACGGCGACCTCACCATTTCCGGCAATGCCACCATTGACAGCGCCATCGGCGGCAGCTGCGGCAGTGACGCCAGCGACCGTAATGCCGGCCACGGCATCTACAGCGGCGGCAAGCTCACCATCTCCGGCGGCACCATCGGAACCGCACAGGGCGGCAATGCAACTGACCGCAATAAGAACGCCGGCGACGGCATCTACAGCGTCGGTGAGCTCACCATCGAGGGCGGCACCATCGGGACCGCGCAGGGCGGCAGCGGCATAAGCGGCGGCTATGGCATCCGCAGCAACCAAGAGCTCACCATCGAGGGCGGCAGGATAGAGCAGGCTGCCGGCGGCGCTGCCACTGGCAGCTACGGCACCGGCGGCAGCGGCATCCGCAGCAACGGTACGCTCACCATCGCGGGCGGCGAGATACAACAGACTACCGGCGGCACTGCCACTGGCAGCCACGGCACCGGCGGCAGCGGCATCCGCGGCGGCAGCAGCAACAAAATTGTGGAAATTTCGGGCGGTACCATCGCGAAGGCCAAGGGCGGCGAAGGCAAAGCTTCCGGCGGCTACGGCATCCGTAGCGATGGCGAGCTCTCCATCTCCGGCGGCACCATCGGCAGCTTGACTACTGATGATAACGGCAAACAGATTCCCGACCCCACCACAGGTGCTCTCGGTGGAAACGCTGCCACAGGAGAACAAGGCGGCCACGGCATCTACAGCAAAGGCCAGCTCTTCATCTCCGACGGCGCCAACATCATTAACGCCAAGGGCGGCGATTCCCAGAAGAACGGCGGCGACGGCATCCGCAGCAACGATATGCTCACCATCTCCGGCGGCGAGATACAACAGGCTACCGGCGGCAATGCCACCGGCGAGAGCGGCACCGGCGGCAGCGGCATCTACAGCAGCTTTGTGAACATTTTGGGCGGTATCATCACGAAGGCCAAGGGCGGCAACGCCACCGACACCAACTCCGGCGACGGCGGCCACGGCATCTCCAGTGACGAGGCGCTCACCATCCAGAACGGCAACATCGAAACCGCACAGGGCGGCACTTCTACCAATGGCACCGGCGGCAGCGGCATCCGCAGCGGCGATACGCTCACCATCTCCAACAGCGCCACCATCACGAACGCTACAGGCGGCACTTCTACCAATGGCACCGGCGGCAACGGCATCTCCAACAGCGCCACCATCACGAACGCTACAGGCGGCACTTCTACCAATGGCACCGGCGGCAACGGCATCTCCAACAGCGCCACCATCACGAACGCTACAGGCGGCACTTCTACCAATGGCACCGGCGGCAACGGCATCTACAGCCGCCGTGAACTCAAAATCGATGGCGGCGCTGCCATCACGAACGCCACCGGCGGCGCTTCTACCGACGACACCGGCGGCAGCGGCATCCGCAGTGGCGGCAGTGTGAAAATTTGGGGCGGCACCATCACGAAGGCCACCGGCGGCAGCGGCAAGAGCGGCGGCGACGGCATCGGCAGTTACGGCGCCCTCACCATCTCCGGCAGCGCCAAAATCGAAACCGCGCAGGGCGGCGATTCTACCAATGGCACCGGTGGCAGCGGCATTTCCAGCGGCGGCATCCTCACCATCGAAGGCAGCGCCAACATCGGAACCGCGCAGGGCGGCGCTTCTACCAATGGCACCGGCGGCGACGGCATCCACAGCGGCAGCGTTGTGAAGATTTCGGGTGATACCATCACGAAGGCCACCGGCGGCAACGCCACCGGCGAGAACAGCACAGGCGGCAGCGGCATCGGCGGCAGCTTTGTGAATATTGCGGGCGGCACCATCAACACCACCGGCGGCAGCGGCAAGAGCGGCGGCGCGGGCGTGTCCACTGAAAGCGGCATCGTCTCCATCGGCAATTCCGACACCCCGCTGGACCTCACCGCAACCTCCCCCGACGCCGACAATGCCATCCGAGGCCGCGACGGCAAGAAGCTGGACGAGATCATCCATCTCGAGGAAAACGGCAAGCGAGGCCTCGTGAAGCTCGTAGAGAACGGCGTAACGCGGCTCTTCCACAACGGTGTCTACACGAAGAGCATCTATCCCGCCGGCAGCGAGACCCACCCCCTCGGCGATTGGGTCATCACCAAAAAGCCTACCTGCACCGAGAAGGGCGAGCGCCAGCGCAGCTGCAAGGTCGAACACTGTGTCGTCACTGAGACGGAGGAGCTGCCCGCCCTCGGCCATCAGTGGAGCGGCTGGATGCCTGTCCAAGGCGACAGCAGCCGCGAGTACCGCATCTGCGCGGTCTGCGGTGCGGTGGAGTACCGCGATGTCTCCCACAACAGCGGCATCAGCGACAGCACCATCTCCACCGGCCTGCGTGTCCTCGACCCGGCTCAGGCCGACATCCTCCAGAACGCCCAGCTGGTCCGGCTGAACCGGATCATCGATGTTCTCTACATCGATGTCGCCCATGAGACGGCGTCCCTGCAGGGCGTCCTTTCCGATTTGACCGGCCTCCGCTCTGAGCGCATCGGGACCGTTGTCTTCTCCACCGAACGCTGCACTTCTACCCTCTCCCTCTCCGATGTTGCAGCCCTCGGTGCGGGCGATACGCCTTTCACCCTCCGCCACAGCGGCTCCACCGCCAGCTTCACCGTGGGCGGCGCAGACCACAGCGCACTGCTGAGGTAAGCAGATCTCCATCCTCCATTCCTTCCACATAACGGCCAAGGCCCCCGCAGTTCTGTTCCGGACTGCGGGGGCCTTGGCGTTTTATTCTCATAAAATTTTACTTCAGCTCCCGCTGTACGGCAGCAAAGTCCTCGAGGGTCAGGGCCTCGGGGCGGATGCGGGCGTCGAAGCCTGCCGCCTCGATGGCCGCGATGACCTTATCCTTCGGCAGTCCGAGGCCGCTGGCGATGGCGTTGGCGGCGGTCTTGCGGCGCTGGCCGAAAGCGGCACGGATGAGGGCGAAGTAGCCGTCCTCGTCCTCCACCTGTACGGCGGGAGTGGGGCGGATGTCCATCCGCACCACAGCGCTGGTGACCTTCGGGGCCGGATAGAAGCTGCCCGGCGCGGCGGTGAACATCAGCTTTGAGGTGGCGTAGTAGCTCACGGCGCAGCTGATGGCGCTGGACGCCCGGGTGCCGGGGGCGGCAGCCAGACGGTCGGCGGCCTCCTTCTGTACCATGACGGTGAGGTTCCGGATGGGCAGGCGGTCTCCCAGCAGCTTCATGACGATGGGGCTGGTGATGTAGTAGGGCAGGTTGGCGCAGACAGCCACCGGCATCCCGGGGAACTCCTCCTCGATGAGGGCGCGGAGGTCTGCTTTCAGAACATCCTGCAATACCAGCTTGAAGTTCTCCACGCCCGCCATGGTCTCGGCCAGCAGGGGCGGCAGGCGCTCGTCCACCTCGATGGACACCACCTTGGCGGCGCGCCGGGCCAGCTCTTTGGTCAGCACGCCGATGCCGGGGCCGATCTCCAGCACGCCCCAGCTCTTATCGACGCCGCTGGCGTCCACGATCTTGGGCGGCAGGCCGGGATTGATGATGAAGTTCTGTCCAAAGCCCTTGGAGAGCGCGAAATCGTATTTTTCGCACAGGGTGCGGATAACGGAGAGGTCGGTCAGCTCCGGCATAGTGGTTTTCCTTTCTGTTTCTTGCTAAAACAGCAAAACCTCTCCGTCACGCCTTCGGCGTGCCATTTTCCGGGTTGCGGTACCCAGCATCCGCTTCGCTTTGCTTGCGTATTGCTGACCGCGGCCCCAACAACTCCTCCCTGTTTCCGCCGCCGGCGGCGGTCGTCGTCGTTGCCCTAACGAGGGGAGGCCTTGGCATTCCGCAAAGCTTATTCTCTTCGCCAGAGGCTCCCCTCGGTAGGGGAGCTGTCTGCGAAGCAGACTGAGAGGTTGAGCTATTTACACGACTAAAGTTATTTTCAAAAAGTGTTTACTGCGTGCTGGAAGCCTCCTGCTCCCCTTCCGCACCGGCCTCGGAGGAAGCGGTGCTCTCGGCTGCGGCCTCCGAAGAGGCTGCGGCGGAGTCGGCGGCGATGTCAGCGTCGTTCACGCCGCCCACGGTGGTGACGCCGGTGAGCTGCTGTGCGCAGCTGACGGCGCGCTGTATCTGCGGGTCCGTGTCGAGGGTGTAGTCATAGTAGCTGGCCTGCTCGTCGGCAGTCAGCGGGCGCTCCACGTCCACGGTCAGGCCGGTGCCGTCGAAGCAGGAGCCGTCGCCGCAGATGAGCTTTGCCACCGTGACCACGACGGCACTGCCGTCCGAGAGGCGCTGGGGGCTGCTCTGGATGGTGCCTTTGCCCATCGTGGTGCTGCCCACGAGGCGGGTGCCGCACAGGGTGCGCAGGCTGGACGCAAAGAGTTCTGCCGCACTGGCGGTGTTCTCGTTCACGAGGCAGACGGTGGGCTGGCTGATGACCGAGTCGCCGGTGCTGCTGCCCAGCAGGGTGCGGTTGCCTGCCTTATCCTCCGCGTAGGCCAGCACGCCTTCCGGCGCGACGAGTTTGATGCAGCTGATGGCGTCGTCAAGGATGCCGCCGCCGTTGTCGCGCAGGTCGAAGATGAAGCTCTGGGCGCCGCTGGCGGTCAGGCTGCGGAGCGCAAAATCCAGCTCACTGGGGGTGGAGTTGTCGAACTGCCAGATCTTGATGTAGCCCACATTGCCCTGCACCAGCGCGGAATCGACGCTGTTGGCCGTAAAGCCGGAGTGGGTCAGGTCGGCGGTGTGCTGGGCGTTCTCGCTGTCCAGCCAGCTTACATTGACGCTCGTGCCGCTCTCGCCCCGGAGTTTGTTCTGGACAGCCTCCACGCTGCCCAGACTTTTGATGTCTGCGCCGTCGATGGTGGTGATGTAATCGCCCCGCTGGAGGCCGGCCTCCTTGGCAGGAGACTCGTCATACACTTTGATGACCTTGGCGTAGCCGGACTGGTCGATGGCCAGCTCCACGCCGATGCCCATCAGCTTGCCGCTCTGGGCGTTGAGCAGGTCGGTGTAGGCCGAGGCGGTGTAGTAGCGGGCGTACTTGTCGCCGGTACCCAGCAGATAACCGGCAGTCAGACGGTCGTACAGCATGGTCTCGTCGATGTCGTAGTAGTCGTTGGCGCGCACATAGCGGTCTACCTCGGCCACCTTGTTGTACATGCTCTCCTTTTCCTTCACGCTGGTGACGGTGTGGTCAAACAGCCGCATCGCCATCAGCATCGTGATGGAAAAAGTGACCGTCATTGCCAGAATGACGATGGTCACGGTCATCCCTACGGAAATTTTGCGGTTCATTCAATGTCCTCCCCCAGTTCAGACCAAAAGCATCAGAATGACACTGCCCAGTACCGACAGCAGGAACACTCCTGCCAGAATCAGACAGCCCACCCGAAGGATACGCTTGCGTT
>ERZ507419.319-NODE-319-length-9777-cov-4.55472_pt1 | contig 9777 bp, 5 predicted proteins | sample MGYA00512579_ERZ507419 | MGnify/ENA metagenome assembly ERZ507419 | reverse complement strand
AGAGCTGGCGCGAAGCGCCTGAGAGGGCAAGCCCGGCACGACAGAGCCGACCACACGGCGATAGGCAGGCTCTTTGTCAGAGCAATCCTATCGCTGTGCCTGTGCTTCTCTGTCAGCGTCCTTGCCCTCTCCGTCACCTTCGGTGACACTGCCCGGGTTGCGGCACCCAGCATCCGCAGCGCTTCGCTTGCGTCTTGCTGGCCGCGGCCCCAACAGCTCCTCCCTGTTTCCGCCGCTGGCGGCGGTCGTCGCCGTTGCTCCCAAAGGGAGAGGCTTTGCGCCCTGCTTTCTTATTTATACCTCTATCAGCTCCCCCAGCTCCAGCGAATATATCCCTTTATAAGTCACCCGCCGGGGGGCAAAGCGCTTCTCAATGGCTTTGGCGTAGAGCTCCAGCTGAGCGCGGTAGGCGCGGACGAAGTCGGCAGGGGTCTTGCGGCGGTCCGTCTTGTAGTCCAGAAGCTCGAGGTGGTCGGGGTAGACGAGGACGATGTCCGCGATGCCCTGCACCAGCACCCCGGCGTCGGCGGCAGGGCCGTCGGGCAGGGCGCGGCCCTGGGCAGCCATGACCTCGGCGGCGGGCAGCGAGGTGATAAAAGCCAGCTCCCGCAGCACATCCTCTGCCCCGCAGATGCGGCGGAACGCCTCGCTGCGCACAAAGCGGAGTATCTTATAGACATCCAGCTTTCCGGCAATGGCGGGGGGCGTGAGCTGCGCCGCCGCCTGACGCTCCCGCTCGGCGCGGACGGCATCCAGAACGGTGTCGTCCTCTGCGTCCCGCACAGCGGCCAGCGCCCCGAAGTCGGCGTGCTCGAGGAAGGCATGGAGAGCTGTACCCATCTCGGCGGCGGTGAGGCCGTCCTTCGAGAGGAAGCCCGGGCGCTCGAGGGTGGTCTGCTCAGCAGCGTGGACGAGGCTGGTCACGCTGACCTTGGCTGGGATGTCCGCCAGTGCTGCCGCCGGATACCGCCAGCCGAAGCCCTGCCGCAGCGTCTCCACAAGGGCCGGGTCGGCCTCGGGCCGGGGCGGCTCTTCCGCCTCGGCGGGGGCTTCTTCGGGCGGGAGGACATCGGCCTGCACTGTGAGGGCGATGGTGCTTCTGGTGTCCGCAAAGGGCAGCTCGAGGTTCCCGGCCAGACGGCGGAGAGGCCCGCCGTTGGGGTGGACGAGGAGCGCCGCCCGCAGCCAGTCGGCGAAGCTGCCCGCCTGAGCGTTCAGGGTCTCCCCCGCCCCGGCGGCGAGGAAGGCGGCAGCTTTGGCGAAGGGGTTGGACGTCCGGCCGATGCCCAGCGGGGCCGTCAAGATCAGCTTATCCTGGGCCCGGGTGAGGGCCACATACAAAAGCCGCATCTGCTCGCTCCGCATCTCGGCGGCGTGGACCGTGGAGAGGGCGGTGTAGGCCGCCGTCTTATAGGCTCCCTCGCCGCCCTCGGGACGGAGACGGAGGCCCGTGCCCCAGACGCGGTGGAGCAGGACGGGCTGGCGGGTGTCGGCGGCGTTAAACTGCCGGGCCGTGTCGGCCACGAACACCACCGGGAACTGCAGGCCCTTGGAGCGGTGGATGGTCATGATGGTGACGCAGCCGGGCCGCGCCCCGCCGGGGGCAGTCTCCTGCCCGGTGGAGCCCGCCAGCGCGGCCGCATCGATGGCACGGACGAGGGCCGAGATGCCGCCCGCACCCGCCCCAGCGCAGAAGGAAGCGAAGCGCCGCGCGTCCTCCCGGCGGCGCTGGCCGTTCTCCATGGCACCGAGGGCGGCGAGGTAGCCGGTGGAAACAAAAATTTCTTCCAGCAGTTCCTCCACCGGCACACTCCGGGCCATCCGGCGCAGGGCCGTCAGACGCCGGTAGAACGCCCGCACCCGGCGGGTGAAATCATCCTCCGCCCCGCTCTGGACGGCCTGTAAAACTGCGCCGTAGAGGCTGATGCGGGTGTGCTGATCGGGTGTCTGCGCCCCGGCCCGGAGGCGGACGAGGTCGTCGTCCGTAAAGCCGAACATCGGCCCCAGCATGGCGGCAGCGAGATAGATGTCCTGCGCGGGGTTGTCGATGACCCGCAGCAGGGCGATGAGGGGGCGGATGTGGGGCGCGTCCAGCAGGTTCTCCCGGGCGTCGGCGTAGACCGGGATGCCCCGGGCCGTCAGGGCCTCGGCGTAGGCCGGAAAGTCGCCTCTCGCCGCCAGCAGGACACAGCAGTCCTCGTACCGCACCGGGCGGGTGGTGCCGCCGTCCCGCACCGGCTCGCCGGAGGCCACCATCGCCTCGATGCGGCCAGCGATATACTGTGCGTCCGTCTCGGCGGCATCGTCGGGCAGGAAGTGGGCCTCCACACTGCCCTCGTACGCGCCGGGTGCGCCGCAGACGAGGCGCTGTCCGTTGCCGTAGGCCGTGTCGCCCAGAGCGGGCGTCATGAGCTGTTCGAAGATAAAGTTGATGCCTGCCACCACCTGCGGGGCAGAGCGGAAGTTGGCGTCCAGCGCCAGCATGGCGTTCTCGCCGGGCCTGCCGTCCTCGGGGCGGGGGCGGGCCTCGCCGCCGGGCAGGAGGGGCCAGCTCTCCAGCTTTTCCCGGAAGATGCTGGGGTCCGCCTGACGGAAGCGGTAGATGCTCTGCTTTAAGTCGCCCACGAGGAAGAGATCATCCCCTGCCGGGCTGGCCAGACAGCGGTAAAGGGCGTCCTGCAGGGCGTTCGTGTCCTGATACTCATCCACCATGACGGCGGCGTAGCCCTGCCGGATGCCCTGACACAGCTCGGTGGGCTGACCGTCGGCGTCCCGCAGGAGCCGCAGGGCCAGATGCTCGAAGTCGCTGAATTCCAGCAGCCTCCTCTCCCGCTTCCGGGCCGCAAAGCGGGCGTCAAAGTCCCGCACGGCGGCAAAGAGGGCGCGGAGGCAGGGTTCGGCGGCTTTCCGGTCGAGCTCGGCCTCGTCGAGGCTGCAACTGATGAGGTCTTCGATCTTCTCAAAGAGCTTTGCGGCCTCGTCGGCCCGGGTCTTGACGGCGTCCTTGTGCTCGCCGGTGAGCCGCTTTTTCATATTTTTGAGGCCGGGGGCCTGCTCCATGCCGAGGACGTAGGGCGTCAGCCTGTCGTAGAGGGGCGTCCATTCCCCTGCCCCGGCCAGACGCTCCACCTCGCCCAGCAGGGCGGCAGAGTTTTCCAGCCGCTCGAGGGGTTCGGCGAACTTCTCGTTCACTGCCGCCACGGCCTTTTCCTTGGCGGCAGGGGTCTTCTTGCTGGCCTCGGCGTCGGCCTGCGCGGTCACGAAGTCCTCCCTGCAGTCGTTCAGCGCGGCGCAGAGCAGCTCCTTCGCGGCCCGGGCAGAGCGGGCGGATTCCTGCATCAGAATATCATGCCAGCAGGTGCGGGCGAAGCCGTTCTCGTCCTGCCACGGGGCCAGCATCTCGTCCAGCTTTTTATCGTAGTCCGGCAGGGCGCGGAGGAAGTCATAGACCTGCAAAACCGCCTCCCCCGCCGCCTTGTCGGTGCGGCCCTTGCCGTAGAGGTCGGCGAAGTCGCAGAAGTCCGCATCCTGATAGGCCGCTTCCAGCGTCTCGGAGAGGGCCGCGTTCCGCAGCATCTCCACGCTGCCGGGGTCGGCAGGGGTGAAGTCCGGTGGGATGTCCAGCGCCTGAAAGTGCTTGTGGAGCAGGTCGAGGCAGAAGGCGTCGATGGTGCAGATGGGGGCTCTCTGCAGCAGCATCCGCTGGCGGCGGAGGGCCGTGTTGCCCGGCTCTGCCTGACTGCGGCGGAGCAGCGCCTGCCCGATGCGGGCGCGGAGCTCTGCGGCGGCGGCGTTGGTGAAGGTGACGATGAGGAGCCGGTCGGCGTCCACGGGATGTTCCGGGTCGGTGATGAGCCGGACGGCCCGCTCCGTCAGGACGGCGGTCTTGCCGCTGCCGGCGGCGGCGCTCACCAGCAGCGCACCGCCCCGGTCGTCGATGGCGGCACGCTGGGCCGGGGTCCATTTTGTCTCGCTCACTGGTCTTCCTCCTTCTTTTTATCTGAATTTTCTGGCGGTTCAAACGGCTTTGCAGGGGCGTCCAGCGCCCGCTCTCCGATGCCGTCCTCATGGCAGCAGATGAAGCCGTAGTCGCACCACCGGCAGGGGCTGCGGCCCGTGACCAGCGGCTCGGCGGCGATGCAGCCGCTGTAGAGCTGTTCACCCATCCGGGTCACAAGGTCGTCCAGATGGAGCTGGATGCGGGAGAGCTTGGCCTTGTCGGCGCGTTTCTCTTTCTGGTAGGGGCTGGGTACACCGCCCCGGAAGCTGAAGGGCAGATACCGCCCCGTTTCCTCGGCGTCCATGGCGTCGAAGACCTTCTGCTCGTCCCGGACGAGGCCGTCCAGCTTGTATTCCATGCTCCGGGCGGCCTTGCCCCGGGTGGTCGTCTCGGGGGCCGGGTCGGCCAGCAGATACAGCACACCCGCAGGCTCTGCCCCGGTGAAGCGTCCGTCGGCGTCCCGGGTCAGGCTGAACAGGTAGAGCAGCATCTGACAGTCGAGGCCGCAGTAGACCTCCCGCAGGTCAAGCTTTTTCGTGCCGGTCTTATAGTCCACCACCCGCACCCAGCGGGTGCCGTCGTCCTCGATCCACTCGTCGGCGCGGTCCACAGTGCCGATGAGCTGCACCGTCCGGCCATCGGAGAGGCGGTAGGTCTGGCCCCGCACGGCATCCTCGCCGGGGCCGATCTTCAGCTCACAGGCCACCGGCTTGAAGCTGGACTGGCGCTGCTCGTCCCGCAGGTAGCACAGCAGGCCCGTCATGCTCTTTTTGAGGCGGGAGAGCAGATAGGCGAAGCGGGCCGTGTCCTCGGGGAGGTAGCGCTTTGCGTACTCCTCTACGAGAAGCCCGGCCAGCGCCGCCATGGCCTCGTCGTCGAGGTCGAGGAAGGGCTGTAAGCCAGCGCAGGGGTTGTCAGGGCCGGGGTGGGGGTCGAGGGCCATCTGGAGCACCCAGTGCATGAGGGTGCCGCTCTGGTCGGCGGAGAGCTCCGCCCGCTTCCGGGGGCGCAGACCCAGCACGTACTGCAGGAAATAGCCGTACCGGCAGGTGTAGTATTTTTCGAGCTGACTGGGCGAGATGCGGAGCCGCCGGCCCAGCAGCGTTTCCAGCGCCTCGAGGTCGCTGACCTGACGGGGGCTGCGGCCCGCCATCCGGCGCAGGAGGGCGAGGCCCTCGGGTTCTGCCCCGCCGGGGGCATGAAGGGCCTCGGTAAGGCTGGCGCGTTCGATCTCCGTCAGGGGCCAGCCGCCGCCCAGCACATCGAGGCCGTCGGCGGCAGTGGCGGCGAGGTCGGTCAGGTCGAGTTCCGGCGCACCCGGTCTCAGCACGTCCACGATGGGCTCGAGGGCGGCACAGAGGGTCTGGCCCTGCCCCTTCGGCCAGCTGAGCCAGAGGCCCTTTGCCGGGGCGGTGAGGGCCTTATAAAAACAGACCTGCTCGCGGACCACCCGGTTCTCGAAGCAGTCCGGAAGCTCGATCTCCTGCGCCATCAGGGCGTCGCGGTCGGCGTGGGTCAGCAGGCCCGTCTCGCCGGGCGCGGCGGGGAATTCGCCCTCGGAGAGGCCCAGCACAAAGACATAGTCCGGTGCGTCAAGGCGCATCTTGCCTGCGCTGGCCAGCACCACGGCGTCCAGCGTCTGGGGGATGTGGCCGAGGTCGGACGAGCGCAGCAGCAGCCCGAACAGCTCCTCGTACTCGGGGATGGTGACGCTCTGGCCGCCCAGCAGGCTCGCCATCTCATCCAGCAGTCCCATGACCACGTTCCACTCCCGGGCGGCTTCCTCGGCGGCGGGGATGCCCCGCTCGGCCCGGATGGCCTCCACCTGCGCGGCCTGAGCGTCCTCCGCGCCCAGCTCCTTCAGGCAGAAGTAGAGGGCGCGGCTCATCTGCTCGGCGTTGGCAGAGCGGAACTTCGCGCGCAGGCCGTCGGCGGCGGTGATGAGAAGGGCGCGGGCCTTTTCGGCCCGGGCGAGGTTTTCTCTGTCCTCGTCGGTAGGTTCCACATCGCCGAAGCCCCGGGGGTTCTTCTCGAAGGGCGCGCGCCACGCCGTCGCATTCGGCGACCAGGTGTAGGCGTAGTTCTCAAGGGCGCAGATCTCTTCCTCGGTGAGGGCGCAGAGGCCGGTCTTGGCCAGGGTGGTGAGCTGTTCCGTCAGCTCCGCACCCCGGACAATGGCCAGCAGACACCGCACCGCCGTGGCCGGGGCGCTGAACTCGGGCGTCGTCGGCTCGTCGCAGTAGAGGGGGATGTCCGCCATCCGGAACTCGTACTTGACGGCGGCGCGGTATTTCGAGATGTCGCGGCAGACCACCGCCACCTTCCCGCAGCGGACGCCCTGCCGCATGAGGCGGCGGATGGCGGCAGCGGCGGCGCGGGCTTCTTCCTCCCGGCTGGGAGCGGCGAAAAGCTTTATCTCCGGGCAGGCCGTGGGCGGGTCACACCGGCCCGCGGCCAGCAGCTGGGCCGCAGCGGCGAGGCCGGGGGCGTCGGCGTGGCGCACATCCCGGCGCAGCAGTTCCGGCACGGCCACTTCAGTGCCGTTCCGGCGGGCCAGCTGGCGCAGCTGCGCCGCCACCTGCTTCGCGCCGGAGAAAAGGCTCATGTCCCCCGGCACGAGAGGGGTGCCGTCGTCGCAGAGGGCCACCGTCACGGTGGGCAGCGAGGCCAGCAGGGCGCCCATCAGCCGCTTTTTCGGGGCGTTGAAGGTGTCGAACTCGTCGATAAAGACGGCCCTGTCCCGCAGGAACTCCGGCAGTTCGCCCCGGGCCAGCGCGGCCTCGAGACGGGATGCGGCCAGCTCCAGCCGGTCGGAGGGGTCCATGCCCGTCCCGGCCAGCAGGGTCTCGTAGCCCTGAAAGATGAGGGCCAGTTCGCTGAGTTTGGCGCTGTCGGTGCCGCAGTCCTGCGCCAGCTCATAGAGCTGCCGGCCCGAGAGACCCGCGCTTTTGAGCTCGTCGATGGTCTCGGCGGCCATCTGGCAGAAGGCGGCCGAGCGGCGGTGGCGGTAGTAGTAATGGACGTTGTCCTGCAGTTCCTCGAGGGCGCGGCGCACCAGCACGGCACGGCCCGCGTCGCTGAGGGTCTGGACGGCAGAGCCGCCCTCCGCCGACAGGATATGCTCGGCGAGGCTGGTGAAGGAAAAGCTCTCCACCAGTCCGCTCAGCGCGTCGCCCAGCTCCCGGTGGATGCGGCCCTCGGTGGACGAGGTGAACTGCTCCGGCACCAGCAGGATGCTCTTCTCCCCCGCCTCGGCCCGCGCCCGGATGCGCTGGTACAGCAGGGTGGTCTTTCCGCTGCCGGAGCCGCCTAAAAGTAGTTTTAACATGATGAATCTCTCCGTTGGGTCAGTTTTTTATCGTGGGAGCCAAAAGCCTCTCCCTTTGGGAGAGGTGTCACCGAAGGTGACGGAGAGGGCTAGCCCGGCATGACAGAACCACCGCACAGCGATAAGCAGAAGCCTTTGTCAGGGCGATACCATCGCTGCGCCTGAATCTCGCTGTCCGCGTCCTTGCCCTCTCAGTCACGCCGCGGCGTGACAGCTCCCCCAAAGGGGGAGCCATTGGCAAGCCGGTTTTGGTCGTGCTGGACGCCTGAGGCCCACTGTGGCGCAAAAGACCGGGCCTCGCGCTCAGACTTAATATCAGCTATCATTGTACCACAAAATTGCAGCGACATCTATTCTGTGGTACAATGAAGAAAAAATCATCTCAGAAAGAGGACACCTGCATGAAAATTTTAGCAGTAGATTACGGCGACAGCCGCACCGGCCTCGCCACCTGCGACCGCACCGAGTTCCTGACTTCCCCCATCACCCCTCAGATCACCGTCAAGGCCCGGGACAAAGTTGCCGCCAGGGTCTGCGAGGTGGCAAAGGAGATCGAAGCCGAGCTCATCGTCATCGGCCTGCCGCTGAACATGGACGGCACCGAGGGCGAGCGCGCCCGCAAGAGCCGCAAGTTGGCCAAAACCGTTGAGATCTGGAGCGGCCTGCCCGTCCGGATGTGGGACGAGCGCCAGACCACCTGCGCCGCCGCTGACCTCCTCGACGAGAGCGGCACCTTCGGCGCAAAGCGGAAAAGCATCCTCGACTCGGTGAGTGCGACGGTCATCCTGGACGACTACATCCAGTGGCGGAAGGAGCACCCGGGGGAGGTCTGAACGCCCCCGCCGCCCCTGCGGCAAAGTTTCTTTGCGAAGTCCGGACAGTTTGTTGCAAAGTTTGCAGAAAAATGTCGCTTTCCGGTTTGTTTTCACAATTTTTCCGAGCCGAATTTGTATAGTTTTCCGGCTTGACAGCACCGGCTCTTCTCCGATAAAATGAGGGCAGAAGAACCCCCTGACCAGATGGCCGGAGAGGACGATTCTTCATGAGAAAAAACAACTGGACTCCCCAACACAAAAACGATTGGAGGCGACCCACATGACAAAACTGAGAAAGCTGACTGCCCTGCTTCTGGCCGGTGCACTGACCCTTCTGCTCCTGACCGCCTGCAGCGGTGGCGGCGGTTCTTCCGGCCCGAAGGCCCAAGCCGAAGCCGAGGTGATGCGGGCCATCCGAAGCAACCCCGCCACCGCAAGTCTGGCATATGACGATGAGATGCAGGACATTGCCAAAGCCAATCTGGACGCCGAACTGAAAGGCAGCTTCAGAGGGTACAAGGGCTACCACAACGTAAAGATTGATCGGGAAAAATCCACTCTGACCCTCATCGCGCAGTACGACTACAAAGACACCACCTTGGAAAAACTCATCGGTTACATCACCAAGAACAACGAGGCTTCTAACCTGAACTTTAATCTTTCCAGTAAATGGACTAAGATAGGCGTAGCAGCCGAAACCCATCGGGGGCAAACCTACATCGCCATCACTCTGCAGGTAAAGAAGACCTAACCTGTCCCTTTTCCCCATAAACGCAGATCACCCGCCAGTTGGCGGGTGATTTTTTGCAGCTGTCCTACCGCCCGGAGGGCGGAAAAGCAGCTCCTTATTCAAATTTCGTGATGGTCACACTGTTGATGGTGATGGGTTCGGTGGGGCGCTGAGTTTCGTCCACGCCGGTCTGGGCGATGGTGTCCACCACTTCCATCCCCTCGTACACCTGCCCGAAGACGGTGTCGGTGTAGTCGAGGTAGGGTGCGCCGCCCGCCGTCTGGTAGGCGCTCACCACGTCGGCCCGCCAGCCGGCGGCGTTCATCTGGTCGATGAGCTCCTGCGTCACCGAGCTGCTGCCCGGCAGGGTCTCCATGACATAGAAGACGCTGGCGCAGTCGCCGGAGGCGTCCGCTGCGGCACAGAGTGCGCCGGAATAGTGGTGGAGCTTATCGGTGGTCTCGGCGGAGAAACGGTTCCCGTTCCAGATGGTGGTGCCTTTGCCGTCCGCGCCCTGCCCGGCCTCCACCACGAAGTCCTTCTCCACCCGGGTGACGGTCAGGCCGTTGTAAAAGCCCTGCTGGGCCAATGTCGTGAAATTCTGCACGGCCTGTGGGGCCTCGGTGGAAAAGAGCACTGCTTTGAACACGCCTGCCGAGGTATCGAACACCGCGATGGTGTCCCCCGCCGCCGGGTGGGTGAACTGCAGCTCTGCCGACTCCACAGCCGGGCGGCTGACCGTCTGCACCGTGTCGGCCTTCCCGCCCTGGATGCTGGAGAGGATATTGTCCGCACTGCACCCGGCCAGAACTGCCGTCAGGGCCAGTGCCGCCATTATTTTTTTCAAGGCTCTCATGATCGGGCCTCCCTGTCCATATATTATAGCAAAGATGGCTTTTCAAAA
>ERZ507419.308-NODE-308-length-10164-cov-7.31141_pt1 | contig 10164 bp, 9 predicted proteins | sample MGYA00512579_ERZ507419 | MGnify/ENA metagenome assembly ERZ507419 | reverse complement strand
TCTTCCGATCTAATGCGGGTTGATCCGTCCGCAATGAGCATGATAGTGAGCATAATCAAAATAGATGCAACACCGATTGAAATATACTTGTGGACTATATTTTCGTGTAACTGCCGCAGAGTGAAAATATATAGACCGTGTGTTGTGTTGCGTTTCACAGAAGCCGCCGCTGCGCTCAGCAAGCCTGCAAGCCCACGGATAAAAAGCATTGTTCCCACAATACCTAATATCACGGCAACAATTATCATCATACCGCCAGCAACCATGAAATACTTTAGGATTACCCAATATGCAAGCGTCAAAACTACCGCTCCGAGAATGAGGGAAAATAAGTTCCCACTCATTTTTCCAACTTGCTGTTTCTTCGCCATTTCTCCATAAAGGAGTTGGTGGATTTCTTTGTTGAATAGTTTTCCACAAAGGATGAACAACGCGACAACTTGAATCATTAGAAATCCAAGCGTTGTCAAGAGAACAGCGCTCACAGAAAAACTTGACTGATGTGCAATTATGCCGCGACCTACAAGCCGTGCCGTAGCAAGGCTGATTACCTCTGATAAAAAGCCGCCGCAGATCAGTCCGCCCAAAAGAGCCAGCAGTGATGTGATTAGCCCCTCTGCCATGATTTGAATAAACAAGTGTCGCTTTGTCATTCCAAACATCAGGTAAAGCCCTAATTCCCGGCTCCTACATTCAAGCTGATATTTGTTCGCAAAAATGACAAGGAAAAATACAAACAGCAGCGAAAAAAGATAAACCGTCGGCATTAGCATTGTCAGAAGTCGATTAACAGCGTCACTTTCGATTTCCTCCAAGAAGCGCATCACGTCCTGGCTTCCAAGGGAGAGGACGATATAAAATGTGGCTACAGCTGTAACCATAGTAAGAAAATAAATCAGGTTCTCACTACGGTTTCGTTTGGAGTTTCGCCACGCAAGGTTAAAGAACATTTGCACTCCCTCCTCCCATCTGTGCCATTACCTGTAAGATACGCGCATAAAATTCCTCCCGTGTTTCAGTCGGAATTTTCCGGCGCAGCTCATGGAAAATCACACCGTCCTGTATGAATAGGATTCTGGAACAAAAACTTGCAGCGTTCGGGTCGTGTGTTACCATCAAAATTGTGCGTCCGCGACCGTGATTGATCTCGCACAGTTTTTCCATAAGCAACCGCGCTGCCTTTGTATCCAATGCCCCAGTTGGCTCATCTGCCAAAATAATATCGGGGTCGGAAATCAAACTGCGGGCGGCAGCGACGCGCTGTTTTTGACCACCTGACATCTGCGCCGGAAATTTGGAGAGCACATCCGTGATTCCAAAAAGTCCTGCAATGTCATTCAACTTCTTCTCCGCAGCAGATATATCTACATTATGGATAGAAAGCGGCAGCAGGATATTTTCTCTGCCAGTCAAGTTGTCAAGCAAAGCAAAATCCTGAAACAGATAGCCTATTTTATTGCCCCGATACTCAGCCAGTTTTTCGCTATCAAAGGAACTCACATTTGCGCCGGAAAGCAGGACTTGCCCGGAGGTCGGTTTAATAACCGTAGCAATGCAATTTAGCAGGGTCGTTTTTCCTGATCCGCTTGCGCCCATGATCCCCAAAAATTCGCCATCAAGAACATCAAAGGTAATGCCATTAAGAGCTTTTGTAGGAACACCCTCTTTCGTATATACCTTGTGTATATCTCGGACTTCCAAAAGTTTTTCTTTGCAATTCATATTATCACCTTTTGCCTTTTCGCTTTTTGATTAGTTGTTGATTATATTTTACTGCATGGCAGGAAGATAAACCACTTACAGTTGATGTAAGGTTTCTATGCTAAATGCTAAAGGGCGGCGATGTGACGTTTGTGCCAGATCGCCGCTGCTTTTCTTTATATTTATTCTATCCGATGTGCTTGCCCGCTTCAAGGTAATAGTTATGAATTATTTTGGCTATCAAGTGGAACTATATAAACATATCCGAAAGAAACAAATTTTCTTGATAAAGATCATGTTTCTTCACTCAAAGATAGCTTTACAAAATACACCTCTAAGGCTACTACAATAGGTAGGGCGCAAGGTCTTATGCAGAAGCACTTTGAGACCTTGCGCCCTCTGTTATTCTACCCTAAAAATACTTTGCCAGCTGCTTCAGACCACGCCGGATGCTGTCACGGATACAGGTAAGTTTGCATCCTTCATTACTCTTTAATGGAATTTGTATTCTCAGTTTTATAATCGGTATAATCAAGCCCATTAACCGGCATAATAAGGTCATTCCATCACATAAACCGGAACGATACGATATTATTGAGGTGAACGATTATGCCGATTGATGATTTAACTGCTTTAGGGCAAAAAATGCGGGAAGCCCGAAAGAATAAAGAACTGACACAACAGGAACTTTCTGATCTGAGCCATGTTTCTGTAAAGCAAATCGCCAATATCGAAAAAGGGAAAATGAATCCTTCCTATTTGATTTTGAGAGCATTGGCAAAGGTCCTGCACATCTCTTTAGATACACTTATAAATCCAGATGTTTCTCTGGAGGATGAGGGTGTCAATCAGATGAAAATGCTTTATTCCAGCTGTCCGCCAGAAATGCGTGACACCCTGCTGCATCACACCCAGGAAACGGTGAAAGAACTGACAGAGTTGTCAAAAAAATTTGAAACGAATTGAGCCAGTGAGTGAAATTTAACGATTCTCTCACTGGTTCTTTTCATTTCATATAAAATTAAAATTTCAATCAAATAAAAAAGTCAACTTGTACATATCAAATTTCTCTTCATAGGTTATAACTTATATTTTTATTTTCAAAGTATACCATATCCCATGATTGTTCCGTTATTAATATTATAGCTTCTCTGGTTCACGGCATTGCTGGAGTTTCCTTCTACGGTGTATACGGTACTGCCTTCGGTTTTCTCCACGATTCCCACATGGTCTGAGGTTCCGTCCCCGTTCCAGTCAAAAAAGATCAGGGTTCCGGGTGCTGGGGAATATCCCCGGCTTTTCCACTTTCCCTTGCTCTGGAACCATGCGATTCCATCATCGCACAGGGAGAATTTTGGCATCTTGCCGCTCTCGATGAGTCCTGCCTGATCCCCACACCAGCTGGCAAAGCAGGCACACCATGCCACATGGCTGTCAAAGCCATACCACGACCAGAACTTCTGGCCTCCCTCATTTCCAAGCTGGGTAAGTGCCACCGATACGATCTGGCCGTTGCCTCCAAACAGGCCGGCAAACAATCCGCCGCTGGAATAATACCGCAGGACATGTGGGACGTACTCTGGGTCGCCATAGGCACTCCATCCATGCGAAGCCGCCTGCTCGTTGGAAAACTGCAGGGCATTTTCGGCACTGTAACCGCCATACTTCCGTATCGCCCACGTTATGTATCCGTTGCCGTAGTTATATCCTTGCAGGGACAGTTTCAGCTTATCCATATCCTGTGGACTGGTGCATCCGGCTTCCTTCAGGCAGTCTGCATAATAATGGATTCCTACCTGTATGGAGTAATCTGCGTCCTGGATGGCATTGGGACTGTTGGAGTACCTGGTGTTGTATGGGCACTCACTGCTCTGCATGGGATCGGTTCCCCGGCCGCCGGATTCCTGCATCATGATCGCCTGTATCACGGAAACGTATTCGGGGATTTCGTACTGGTTGGCATATTTCTGGATAGCTGTTGTATAGGAAAGGACTTCCTGACTCAATGCTTCGTTGCTCTCTGAGCTTCCTGAAAATGCCGCACCGCCAATGATTCCGACCATGATAACCAATAAAAGAACGATAACTGCTCCGGCGGCTCCCAGTGCAGCCATCATGGACTGCACGGTTTTCGCTGCCGCTTCCACGGCGGCTTTGGCTGCCTTGAAGGTATTCTGCCCTGCCCTTGCCGTTTTCTGCATCCGGCGGACTCCATCGGAAGTCTGCAAGGCGGCTTTCTTCGCCGCCTGCTTCGCTGCCCTTCGTTCCATCTGCTTCTGCATCCGGGCTGTCAGGGCGTTGGAACTGGTCGCACGGAGCTTCTGCTCTGGCTGGACGCTGATCTTCGCAGACTGGGGAGCCGTCTTGATGGTACGCTTCTGTATGGTTTTCGGCTCCGGCTGTTTCCTTGGTTTTTCCTTGATCCGAATGGTTTCCGGCTGTTTCTGACGGATGGCGGTCTGCCTTACTGTATCTTTTGCTTCCTTCTTCCGACTCTGTTCTCGGATGGAGAGCTGCTTCATTTCTGCCATCTCCTGTCCGTTCTGGATTCTTGGTGTCTCCCTGGCAGCCCGGATCTTCTGCTCTTTCGTTTTGACGGCATCTGAAACCGCCTTTTGCCGCTGGGCTTTCTGAATCTGTACTTCCCGGCTCTTCTGCTCGGGTGTTTCCCGGCTAGCAGGATCGGCGGTCTGTGTGTCCCCTGTTCCTCTGGCGGTTTCTTTCTCCGCTTCTTTTTCTGCTTCTTTTTTGCCAGCGGCTCTCTGTTTGATCTTCTCGTAGGAAGTCTGTGCGGCTGTCTTTCCGGCTCTGGTTACAGTTCTGCCTGTCTTTCTTGCAGCCCATTCCTCTGCGGATGTGACTTTCCCACTGGCATATTCGGATGGGGACTGTTCTCCCATGTCATTGTCCCTGGCATTTGCGATGGTCTGGGATTTTTCCTTGCTCTCCAGTATGGCCGTCCGCATCAGCTCCTTGGGGATTCTGGAGGCAGGATTTTTGGTCTTTGGTTTTGTTGTAACTTCTTTGGTTTTGATATCCTTCATCTCTCACCTCCAGTCCCGGCTTGTCCCGCTCTTACGCTTCGCCCGGCTTGGTCGTCATCAGGCGGTACAGTTTTGTATTTCTTGGAAACGAATTTTCAAACGGCACCAGATTTCCGGAACAGCGGATCAGACCATGGCCGGCACCCACATTGGTGATGTAGGATAACTGGTTGTCTGAAATATTCAGAAGTGCCGCCAGCTCATCCCGGTCGGTGGTAGCCTGATTCAAAAGGATCAGGAACTCACTGTTCGCCAGCATCAGGCGGGCGGTATCGGATTTCAGAAGTTCCTCAACGTTCTGGGTAAGTCCGGTTACAAATCCGGAATACTTACGGATACGCTTGTACAGGCGGTAGAAAAAGTCCGCACTGTATTCATAGCGGAACAGCAGATAAAACTCATCCGCAAAGATCCATGTCGTTTTTCCCTTCTTCCAGTTCTGGATCACACGGTTAAAAATCGAATCCAGTGTGACCAGCATGCCAAGGGGCATCAGCTGTTCGCCCAGCTCCCGGATGTCATAGTCGATGATACGGCTCTTCGTGTTGACATTGGTTTCCTGGGCAAAGGTGTTCAGACTGCCATTGATAAACAGTTCCGAAGACAGAGCCAGCCCTCTGGCTTCTTCCTCCGGCTGGAGCATGAGTTGTCGGTACAGGTCCTTTAAGGTCGGCACCTGCCCTTTGTAACCGCCCCTCATATAGTCCCGGTACACATCTGCGGTGCAGCGGTCAAGGATGGATTTCTCCTTTGCCGAAAGGTTTCCGGCTCCTACGAGCTGCTCAAACAGGGAAAGGATAAATTCTGACTTCTCAATCAGAGGATTTCGGTCATTGCCATAGGCAGAATCCATATCCAGTGCATTCAGATGGGTATCCGAGGTTGCCGAGATCCGGATGACCTCTCCGTTTAAGGCTTCCACCAGAGAAGCAAACTCCGACTCCGGATCGAGGATGAGGATGTCATCTTCCGTGGAAAGGGCAAGGTCTACGATCTCCTCTTTTGCCGAGAAGCTCTTGCCGGAGCCGCTGACACCCAGTCGGAAAGAGTTGCCGTTTAACAGCTTCCTTCGGTCTGCCACCAGCATATTTTTGCTGACGGCATTCTGTCCATAATAGATGCCTCCCGGCTGCATGATTTCCTGCGTATGGAACGGAATCAGGACGGCGGTGGATTCTGTAGTAAGGGTACGCACTGCATCGATTTTCCGCAGGCCATACGGCAGGACGGTATTCAGTCCATCGACCTGTTGCCACTTCAAAGTTGCCATCTGGCAGAGGTGTTTTCTCGCAATGGAATACAGGGTTTCCGTATCGGAGTCCAGTTGTTTCTTGCTGTCTGCCATATGTACCATTGTCAGGATGCCGAACATCATCCTCTGATCCCTGGTGGTCAGATCGTCAAGCATTTCCTTGGTCTCTTTTCTCTGCAGCTCCATGTCATAGGGAACTACGGCTGAAAAGTTATTGTTGGCATTCTGGCGTCTCTGCCAGTTGGTGACGTTTGTCTCCACGCCCAGCAGTCGGTTCTGGATCTCACGCACCGCTTCGTCTGTCGGTACGGGGATGATATCAATGGACAGCATCAGGTTCCTGCCAAGGCTGCACAGTTCGGAGATCATCTCATCCTTTACATAGCTGGCGTAATCTTCCATAAAAAGGACTCTGCCGTACTGCTCGCCCAGCTTGAAATGGTCGTTATGGAATTCCATCGTGTCCGGGCAGATCCAGTCTTTGAAGCTGTGTCCTTTTTTCGCAAAGGCTTTCATGTTAAATGGAAAACTCTGTGGAACGTCTGCCTTGAAAAAGTCCCGGAAGATCTGTAGCCTCTGCTCTGCATCCAGCTCTTCCCCAATAGAGGACAGCTTGGCCAGATGGGTGATGATGTCCGTTCCCACACGTGCGAAATAGGTTCTGGCTTCATCGATGTTTTTCTTGTGGACGCTGATGGTCAGATAGCGTTCCTGGTAGATACTGTTGTTGGTACCGGAGATCTTGGAAAGGAGCATGTCATTGTACTCTTTCCGGTACTCGTCCAGACCGTCCCCTTTCATCGGGATCAGCAGGGACTGCTCAAACTCTTCCTTGTTAATCTTACGATTGTTCAGGGTGATCTTCGCCGTACAGCCAGAATCCAGTGCATTTAAAAGTTCAGAGTAGTCCAGGAACATTTCCGTCTTGTCCGCTTTACTGGCAATGGAATAGTTGATATCCGTAAACCGGAATGTCCTGGAATACTTGCTCTCCACCTGAAAAATACCATCTGGCCAGATCTTGCGAATCGGGATGGCCTGCTGGACAGACTTCGGTACTTTAAATTTTTCCTTGTCCTGTTTCAGTGTCTGACTCAGGGTTTTAATCAAAGGCATCACCCCTTCCTCTTCGCTTCTTTGGTTTCTTCTGTTTCGTCCGCTTCTTTTCCAGAAGTTCCGCTCCGTTTCCCATCATTTTCTCACCCAGCCGCAGGCTCTCTTCCATGCAGGAAAAGTACAGGTTCTCCGACTTAAATACCAGCCGCTTCGGGTACAGCAGTTCGGATTTAATGACTACCCATGCAAACTGTTCTGCCGTCATGCCGTGGTAACGAAAAAAGCCGCAGGCTGCAAAGGGAGCCGCCCCAAGGATGCACAGCCATCCGGTTACCTGTTCCCCGGCATATTTCCGGGTGACAAAATAGATTCCAAGAGCTGCCAGGATCGCCAGTGCCGAAAATAAGCACTGCCGGAAGCTTAAGCCCCAGAACATTGACTCCTGATAGTCTCGGATTTCTTTATTCATTTTCACTTCCATGTTGTTTTCTACCTTTCTCTTTGTAATCTCTGTTTTTTCTTTTGTTTCTGTTTTGGTACATCCCTTTGCCGGATGCCATTTCTTTCCATAAATCTTTTTGTTCCTTCCGGATCAAGCTCTGCCAGTTTTTTCAGATCGAATGCAACCCTCTGAAAGATGCAGTAACCGGAGGATGCGGTATCCGGCTGTATCGTTCCCAGCTTATGCTGCTTTATAAAACGAAGCTTTTCTTTGCTGAAATTGTGGTCGATATAGGCTTCATTGATACCGCCCAGCGGAGCAAAAGGCAGGTTTACCGTAAGGTCTGCAAAGCTTTCCGGGTATCCATCTTCCATATGGTAAAGCCCGATATAGAGATTGTCATCGCTCATGTAACTGTCTACCCTGAGAAATAATTCCTCCCGGCCATACTGCCAGTCGTAGCTCAGTGTCTTTGGTTCTTCCATTTTTTTCGCCTCCTATAATCCCATGATTTCTTTTACGATACGGTCGGATGCCTTGACTGCCCCGACCAGTACCAGCAGGTTAAATACCAGTTCCCCGACGTAATTCCAGACAATGGTCACGGCGGACAGGCTGGTGTCCCCGATGGCCGGCGGACTTGATGCAAACACCGAAAAGATGATGCAGGCCAGTGCGATGATGGCTCCTTCCAGACATACCCCGGCGTAGGAACGGATAAAGTTCTTTCCTACAGACTGGGTTGGCTCCCCGGCAAAGGTTGCCAATGGAATCGGTGCGATGGCTGTGTACATATACAGCTTAAACATTCTCCCGTATACAGTCAGAATCATGACAAATGACAATACCGTAATCAGCAGGCTTCCTAATAAAGTTACGATCCACAAAGGGATAGATTCCAGCATCCCGACCGCTTCGATCTTGTCCACGATCTCCGAGGGCAGTTCCGTTACGGTTCCCCCTGCCATCCCGGAGTGGGACATGATGTTGGTCACGATGCCCTGCACAATGGAAAAGATCGCTGTCAGAAGCTCCATGCCGGACATAACGGCTCCCTGTGCCAGTGCAAAACGGATAAAGGCTTTCACTACGTGTTCCGGCTTTTTCATATCCGTGAAACTCCCACAGGTTTTTACCAGCCCTGCCGCAAAGAACAGAACCAGCAGGCCGTACCCGATGGCTTTCAGTCCACCGTTGATGTTCGTCATCACGCTCCAGATTGCCCCGCCCTTGAAATTCTCCGGGCTTTGCGTCAGCAGTGTCCAGATTTCAGCCAGCTTGTCGCTCCAGGTCTGCAAGGCAGAATTTAGATTCTGTACGATCCAGTTATCACTCAAACAGTTTCACCTCCCATCCTCAAAAGTGAGCAGGGAGCCGGCATTTCGCATGGCTCCCCTTCTGGACTCTTCTCCTATCCCATGATCAGGTCCAGGATCTCTTTTGCAAAGGTAATGATGATACCGCCTGCCAGTGTCAAAAATCCGTTTGCCCTCTGGCTTGGATCGTGGCTCTTTAAGGACAGACCGACCTGCACGATACCAAATCCCAGCAGAATCAGGCCAATGGCGCGGATCAGGGAAAAGATAAACGTGGATAGGTTATTGACTACGGTCAGCGGATCGCCTGCGGCATAAACGCAGGTCGCCCCAATGCAGATCGACAGTACCATGACTGCATACAGAGCAAACAGTTTCTTCTGCCCTCTCTTCATCTTTAGCGGTGCGGTCTCTTTCCTGATTTCTGTGTGTTTCTTATTTTTCAGTAAATTCATTGGCATTCCTCCCATCAAAAAAGCTCCCCGATGATGTCCTCATCCAGAAGCAGTTCGTAATCGTCATATCTTGTTTCGTCAAATGTAAAATCGTCATGCGCCAGCGGTGCTTTCGCATAATTGAACGGGCCGGCACCTCCGTCCTCGGTATACCGGATGTTGGGATGCTTCATCAGGTCATACTTGGCATCCAGTATGGGCCGCTCCCCGCGGATAAACAGAAGGGCATTCTGGTTATCCAGCATACGGACTTCATCCGGCTGTAACAGCTCCCTTCCGCTCTGCTGGAAGTTGGTGGAGTAGCTGCCGGATTTTCCTTTGGTTTGCCCGTAGGTGTTGGTGTCTATGGTTTCTTTCCCCAGTAATTCTGATACATATTTGTGTGTCTCTTTTTCATTGCCGCCCAGGTACAAAAACTCATCGCAGTTGCCCACCAGACTTTCCCAGGAGTCCTTGAACAGAGCCTTTAGCTGGCTCATGTTCTGGATGATGATGCTGCAGTAAATGGAACGGGAACGGCAGGTTGCCAGGATCTTCTCAAACTCATTTGGCAGGGATACGTTTGGAAACTCATCCATGATGCAGTTGACCGGAACCGGGAGGGCACCGCCATGCACACGGTCTGCCATGTAATAAAGCGTCTGGAAAAGCTGGCTGTAGATCATGCCTACCAGATAATTCAAAGAGGTGTCTGCATCCGGGATACAGCAGAAAAGGGCAACTTTTCTTTCTCCCATGTTGGAAAGATCCAGTTCATCAGTATTGGTCAGCTTGGCAATCTGCGGCAGATTGAAGGCTGCCAGCCGGACACCTACACTGATCAGGATGGACTTGGCGGTCTTTCCAGAGACAAATTGTCAAGGACTTTTTAATCAAATTCACAAAAAATCTACAAAAA
>ERZ507419.285-NODE-285-length-11241-cov-4.50939_pt1 | contig 11241 bp, 4 predicted proteins | sample MGYA00512579_ERZ507419 | MGnify/ENA metagenome assembly ERZ507419 | reverse complement strand
CCTTTGCGGGGGCAAAGGAGCGGCTTGCCCGCACAGGCTCCTGCTATTCCAATGCCGTGCTGGATGGGACTGAGTATTTCTACGCCCTGAAGCAGATGGAAAACGCCCAGTGGACACTGGCGTTCCTTGTTCCGGCAGAATATGTGACCGTGAATACGCAGAAGCTGGTCAACATCGTCATGGTCATCATCATCGTCATTGCGATGGTGTTCTCGGTCATAACAGTTTTCGTCGGCTGGTTTCTCCTGCGGCAAAAGCAGCAGCAGGAGCTTCGGGCTGAAAAAGAAGCGAACCTCCGTCTGGAACAATACAACATCCATCTGACGCAGGTAAACGATGAACTGCGGCAGGCGCAGGATGCTGCCGCAGAGGCGTTACAGTCCGCAGAGCGCGCCAGCAAGGCCAAGACGGACTTCCTCTCCAACATGAGCCACGACATCCGTACCCCCATGAACGCCATCATCGGCATTACCACCCTGATGAAAAACGAGCTGCACCAGCCGGAAAAGCTGGCCGAGCATCTGGGCAAGCTGGAAAGCTCCGGTCAGCTGCTGCTGGGCATCATCAATGATATTCTGGATATGAGCCGCATCGAGAGCGGCAAGACCACCCTGAATGTGGAAAAAATGAACCTGCCCCAGCAGGTCAGCCAGCTGGACAGCATCATCCGTCAGCAGGCAGGCCAGCGCCGCCAGACCTTTACGGTAAACACCCATCTGCAGCACGAAAACGTACTGGCGGACCCCAACCGCCTGAATCAGGTGCTGATGAACATCCTCTCCAACGCGGTCAAATATACGCCCAAGAGCGGGCATATCCGGTTGGAGGTGGACGAGCTGCCCCGGAACGAGCACTTCGCCCGGTACCGCTTTGTGGTGCAGGATGACGGCATCGGCATGAGCGAGGCGTTCCAAAAGACCCTTTTTGACCCCTTTACCCGCGAGGAAAAATCCGGCACCAACAAGGTGCAGGGTACCGGCCTTGGCATGGCCATCACCAAGAGCATCGTAGACCTGATGGGCGGTTCCATCAGTGTGGAGAGCACCCCCGGCAGGGGTACCCGCTTTGAGGTCGTGCTGGAATTTCCCATTGATACGGAGTCGGATCATGCGCAGAAGGTGCAGGCTCTGCCGGAGGAAGCAGAAGAAACTTCTCCCCTGTCCGGCATGAAGTTCCTCTGCGCCGAGGATAACGCCATCAACGCCGAGATCCTGGAAATGCTGCTGGAATCCAAGGGCGCAAGCTGCACCCTCTGCTCCAACGGTCAGGAGATCGTGGATGCCTTTGCCAGCGTCAAGCCCGGCGAGTACGACATGATTTTGATGGACGTGCAGATGCCGGTGATGGACGGCCTGGAGGCCACCCGCCGCATCCGCAATGGCGAAAATCCGCTGGGCAGGATCATCCCCATCCTTGCCATGACCGCCAACGCCTTCCTTGAGGATATGCAAAAGAGCAAGGAAGCCGGCATGGATGAACATCTCTCCAAGCCCGTGGACATTGCAGCACTGGAACAGACCGTAAAACGCTTCCGCGTTACCCCTCCCCATTAAAAAATAGCGGAAAAGCGCGTTTCCGCAGATGAAACACACAAATGATGTAAATGATGTAGAAGAGGGTCAGAACGTGAATACACTTTCCGAGATCGAGGAATATTACAAAGCGCGTGAGCAGCAGCTGTTGAAAAAACTTCATCAACAGGAAACCGCTCTTGCCGCAGCGGAGCAGGCGCTGAAACAACTGACCGAAAATCAGAAAGCATCGGAGGACGAAACAGCCCGACAGCGCGCTGCACGGGAGCAGCAGCTCAAAGACGAGCTTTATCGGGATCCGCTGACAGGAATTTACAACCGCCGCTATTACGAAGAAGTTGCCCGCAAAACCATCGGCCCGGCGGGTGTCGCACTGATGGATGTGGATGATTTCAAGATCTGCAACGACACCTATGGACATTACGCCGGAGATATGGCACTGAAAACGGTGGCAAACGCTATCCAGTCCTGCATCCGGAAGTCGGACCTGCTCATCCGCTATGGCGGAGACGAATTTCTGCTGGTGTTACCCGGCATTCCGGGAGATTGTTTGCAGACCAAACTGGAACAGATCTGCACCGCCGCGCAGATGGCATCTGTACCCGGCTATTCGCATTTCCGTATCTCGCTGAGCATTGGCGGAACGATACAGTCCCTCGCCGACCCGATGGAAAACATCGTTCGCCGGGCGGACCGGCTGATGTATCAGGCAAAGTGCCGCAAGAATGCCGTCATGGTGGAGGTTCCGGGGCATGACATGGCGGCTTTGGAAAAACTTTTGCAGAACAAGTCACAGATCTTACTTGTGGATGACTCCGCAATGAACCGCATGATGCTGACAGAGATCCTGAGGGATAGTTACCATGTCCTGGAAGCAGAAAACGGACGGGAATGCATAGAAAAATTGCAGGCAGAAGCCGGAAACATTGCACTGGTGCTGCTGGACATCAATATGCCCGTTATGGACGGCTTTGAAGTGTTGAAAGCCATGAATGCCGACCACACCATCGAGGATATCCCGGTCATTATGATCTCCAGCGAGGACTCCGATGCGACGATCCGGCGTTCCTATGAGCTGGGCGCAAGTGATTATGTCAATCGCCCCTTCGATGCTCGTATCGTGTACCGCCGTGTGACCAACACCATCAAGCTGTACGCCAAGCAGCGGCGGCTGGTGCAGATGGTCTCTGAGCAGATCCGCGCCCGTGAGAATAATACGGATATGCTGGTGGGTGTACTGAGCCATATCGTAGAATTCCGCAACGGCGAAAGCGGCGCCCATGTGCGGCACATCCGCATCATCACCGAGTTGCTGCTCCGCCGTCTGTTGGAGAGCAGCAGATACTCGATCACTGCGGAACAGCAGGATATGATCCCGCTGGCTTCCGCCCTGCACGACATCGGAAAAATCGGCATTGACGAAAAGATCCTCAACAAGCCCGGCAGACTGACCCCGGAGGAATTCGAGGTCATGAAGACCCACAGCATGCTGGGGGCCCAGATGCTGCATGATCTGGATAATTTTGCAGAGCAGCCGCTGCTGCAAACGGCCTACGAGATCGCCCGCTGGCACCACGAACGCTGGGATGGGCGCGGCTACCCGGATGGGCTGAAGGGCGATGAGATCCCCATCAGCGCACAACTGGTCTCGCTGGCTGATGTGTACGATGCACTGACCAGCGAACGCTGCTACAAAAAAGCCTTCTCCCACGAAAAAGCCGTGCAGATGATCCTGAACGGCGAATGCGGAGCGTTCAACCCGCTGCTGCTGCAGTGCCTGACGGATATTCAGGCTGACCTGAAAGAAGAATTACAGCAGCGCAACTGAGCAATGGATGCAATAAAACAGGAGAACAAAAAGCCCAAATGAAACATAGAATCTCACGCCGTGCATTTCTGCGCGGCTGCACCCTGCTGGCGGCATCTGCCGCCGTCGGCAGTCTGACTTCCTGCGGCGGAACGAACGCGAAGGACAGCAGTCTTCCGCAGCTCATTGTGGGAAGCGATACCTATCCGCCCTATATTTATCTGAACAATGACGGCGTTCCCGCCGGGATCGACGTGGAGATTGCCACCGAAGCCTTCCGCCGCATGGGATATGCTGCCCGGTTTGAACCGATCGATTGGGAGCAAAAAACAGATCTGGTGGAAAGCGGTACCATCGACTGCATCTGGGGCTGCTTTTCCATGGATGGGCGCGAGGAGGTATACCGCTGGGCGGGACCCTATATGGTGAGCCGTCAGGTGGCTGCGGTGGATGCCGACAGCAGCATCCGGACACTCGGCGACCTTGCCGGAAAGACCATCGCCGTGCAGAGCACCGGCAAGCCGGAGGAGATCTTTCTCAGCGGCTCCGACCCGCGCATCCCGCAGACCGTCGAGGTGTTCAGCACCGAAGACCGCAGCGTGCAGTATGCGATGCTGGCCTGCGGCTATGTGGATGCCATCGCTGCCCATGAGACGGCCATCCTGCAATACATGAAGGACAATTCCGTGGAGTTCCGCATCCTCGAAGAACCGCTGCTGGTCACCGGGCTGGGCATCGCCTTTGCCAAAAATGACAGCCGCGGGCTGGACATCCAGCTGAACGCTGTTCTTGCGCAGATGCGCACAGACGGCACACTGGAGCAGATCCTTGGCAAGTATCTTGAACATCCTTCGCAGTATCTGGAGGTGGACACCATTGGCATGTAAAAACAGAACCATCTCAGATACATGGAGATGGGGGCTCTATCTGGTCATCGGCGTGCTTTTTATGGCCGGCGTCGTTTTTTTCTCGAGTTGGCAGGCACTGCGTGCAACGGAGGCTCGTTTCTGCCAGATCCTTGATTTTGTCAAATCCCAGTCCACCAGCTTTGAAAAGCACAACGATACGGTCGTGGCCAAAGCGCTCCGCCGCACGGCGGTATCGGTGCATCAGCTGGCACAGGACCCTGCGCTCGACCTTTCCGACCCGCAGTGCCTGAGCAGGCAGGCAGAGCTGCTCTGGCTCACAGGTATTTCGGTTCTGGCCCCGGACGGTACGCTCCTGTGCGAATCCACAACCAACGGCATCGGCTATGCCCGGTTTGGAGAACCGCTCAAGAATGATGCCGTTCTGGACGTTTTCTCTTATCCGCAAAAGACCTATCTGAAGCGGATCCTGCTGGAGGATGGGTCTGCCGTGGATGTTGCGGCACACCGGGCAGAAAGCAAAGAGGTCATCCTGCTTGCCTACCGCTATACCCCGGCAGAATTTGTAGAGGGAACGGCCTTGTCCATCCAGAGCGTACTGGACGGCTACTCGGTCGAGACCAGCGGCACACTGTTCATCGTGCAGAACAATCAGGTCATTGCCTCCAACCGCCCGGAGCTCATCGGGCAGGATGCTGCGGACAGTCTGCCGGTGCGGGAGATCCGCAAAGCCGGGGCTGCCGAAACGCTGACCCATACCCACGATTGGAACGGCTCCGGCTGCTATGTTGGAATGTACTGCCACGGAAGGTCTTTCGATCTCTACGCGTATACGGATGAAAGATCCGTCTTCCGTGAATCGTTTCCGCTGATTTTGATGGCGCTGGCCGGTTACATCCTGCTTGTAATGGTCCTTCGGGTGCTGCGCAGACGCTCCGTGCAGGAGATGGAGCAGCAGAAGAAAGAGCAGGAGAAGAAGTATCAGGCTCAGCTGGAGGAACAGAACCGCAAGCTGGAGATCGCACTCCAGCACGAGGGTGCGGCAAACCGTGCCAAGCGGGAGTTCCTGTTCAATATGAGCCACGATATCCGCACCCCGATGAACGCCATCATCGGCTTCACCTCGCTGGCTGCGACCCATATTGATAATAAGGAACAGGTGCTGGACTACCTGAAAAAGATCTCTACCTCCAGCCAGCATCTGCTCTCCCTCATCAATGATGTGCTGGATATGAGCCGCATCGAGAGCGGAAAGGTAAAAATTGAAGAGAAAGCGGTGCATCTGCCGGACCTCGTCCACGATGTGCGCTCCATCATCCAACCCGATGTTTCGGCAAAGCGGCTGTCGCTTTTCATCGATACCATGGACGTGGAGAACGAGGACATCATCACCGACCCGCTGCGGCTGAACCAGATCCTGCTGAACATTTTGTCCAACGCCATCAAGTTCACTCCCACAGGCGGTACCATCAGCATCCGCATTGCCCAGAAGAACGGTGCGCCCAAGGGCCGTGGCTGCTATGAGTTCCGCATCAAGGACAATGGCATCGGTATGAGCGAAGCGTTCCAGAAGCACATCTTTGAGGCGTTCAGCCGGGAGGAAAGCTCCACCGTCAGCGGCATTCAGGGTACCGGCCTTGGCATGTCCATCACCAAGAACATTGTGGATATGATGGGCGGCACCATCGCGATTGAAAGTGAACCGGGCAAGGGCAGCGAATTCATCGTAGATCTCTGCTTCGCACTCAGCGGACAAAAGGTGGAGCCCAGGCAGCTCCCGCAGTTGGAAGGGCTGCGCGCATTGGTAGCAGACGACGATACCGACACCTGCCTGAGCGTCAGCACCATGCTGTCCAAGATCGGGATGCGGCCGGAGTGGACGATCTCCGGCCGGGAAGCGGTGATCCGCACCCGGTACGCCATGGAGCAGGGCGACGAATTCAGCGTCTACATCATCGACTGGCTCATCCCCGATATGAACGGCATCGAGGTCGTGCGGCAGATCCGCAAGCTGATCGGGAAAAGCTGCCCTATCATCATTCTGACGGCCTACGATTGGACGGATATTGAAGAGGAAGCCCGCGCTGCCGGAGTGACCGCCTTCTGCGAAAAGCCGCTGTTCCTTTCCGAACTGCACAGAGTGCTGGCAGAACCGTACGGTGCAGAGCCTGCCTGTAAGCCCTCGCAGCCGGATGCCTCCGAGCTCAAGAGAAAGAAGCTTTTGCTGGTGGAGGACAATGCCTTGAACCGCGAGCTCGCGCTGGAGATCCTGAAGGAAGCGGGCTTTGCGGTAGACACTGCTGAGGATGGCGAGATCGCTGTCCAGAAGATGAAGCAGGCGGCCCCCGGGCAGTACGATTTGATCTTAATGGACATCCAGATGCCCAAGATGGACGGTTACGAGGCAACGCGGCAGATCCGCGCCCTGCCGGATGCTGCAAAGGCAGGCATTCCCATCTTTGCAATGACGGCAAACGCCTTTGAAGAAGACCGTCAGAATGCATTGAAGGCCGGTATGGACGGCCACATTGCAAAGCCGCTGGATATTCCGCATCTGCTGCAAGTCCTTGCAGATGTACTGAAATCATAACGGCTGCCAGCCGACAAAAGCAAAAGCACCCGCATCAGTCGATTCCAGAGGTCAAGAGCCTCTGCGAAGCCTGCTGCGGGTGCTTTATTTCTTTTCTGTCTGACAGGCGTTTGGCTCACAAAATTTTGCGCAGCTCCTGCACGAGATCGCCGATCACGATGGGCTTGGACAAAAAGCCGTTCATGCCGCTTTCCAATGCGTTGCGGCGGTCCTCGTCGAAGGCATTGGCGGTCATGGCAAGGATGGGGAGCTTTGCCCGGGCAGGGTCATCCAGTGCGCGGATCTTCCGGGTGGCGGTGTAGCCGTCCATCACCGGCATCTGCACATCCATCAGCACCAGATCATAGCTGCCCGGCGCGGCAGTGCTCACCTTTTCCACCGCCACTTCACCGTTTTCCGCCGTATCGACCCGGAAGCCGTACTCGCGCAGGATCTCCTGTGCGATCTCGCGGTTCAGCTCGTTGTCCTCTACCAGCAGGATGTGTCTGTCCTTGAAGTCGGCGTTCTTTTCCGGCAGAAGCTCCTGCGGCGCATCTGTCAGCTTCTGGCCGAGGGCGCGCATCAGGGTCTCGCGCAGGTCAGACATGAACATGGGCTTGGAGCAGAAGGCGGTCACACCGGCGGCCTTTGCCTCTACCTCAATGTCAGACCAGTCGTAGGCCGTCAGGATGATGATGGGGGTATCGTCGTTCAGGCTGCGTATCTGGCGGGTGACCTCGATGCCGTTCATATCCGGCAGCCGCCAGTCGATGATATAGGCGTGGTAGGCATCGCTCATCTCGATGGACTGCCGCGCGCGCAGCACCGCTTCCTTGCCGGAAAGGGTCCACTCCGCGCGCATTCCCACCTTGACCAGCATCTTTGTCACGCTGTCGCAGGTGTTGAAATCGTCGTCCACCACCAGAGCCTTCAGGCCCTCCAGCTCAGCGATCTTTTCCACCGGGCGGTGCTCTGCCTGCACCCGCAGCGGCACACGAATGATAAACTCGCTGCCCTTGCCCTGCGCTGTCTGCACCTCGATGGTGCCGCCCATCATATCCACGATGTTTTTGGTGATGGCCATGCCAAGACCGGTGCCCTGGATACGGCTGACCGTGGAGGTGCGCTCCCGCTCAAACGGCTCAAAGATTTTTTTGGCAAATTCCGGGCTCATGCCGATGCCGTTGTCCTTGATGCGGAACTCGTACTGCCCGCAGCCGCGCACCTGCCCGGCAAGCTGGCGCACCCGCACCGAGACCGTGCCGCCCGCCGGGGTAAACTTGATGGCGTTGGACAGCAGGTTCAGCAGGATCTGGTTCAGCCGGGTCTTATCGCAGTAGACATCCTCGTCGGTCACATCCATCGCGTCCATATAAAGCTCCAGCTGTTTTGCGTAGATCTGCCCGCTGACGATGGTTTTCAGATCGTGCAGCACCTCCGAAAGGTTGACTTCCACCTCTTCCAGATGGAGCTTTCCGCTTTCGATGCGGCTCATATCCAGCACATCGTTGATGAGCGAGAGCAGATGGCTGCTGGAAGCAAGGGTCTTGGCCAGATAATCCTTCACCCGCTCCTTGTCGTCGATATTGCTGATCGCCAGTGTGGTAAAGCCGATGATGGCGTTCATGGGGGTGCGGATGTCGTGGGACATATTGGAAAGGAAGGTGCTCTTGGCGCGGTTGGCAGTCTCGGCGGCGGCAACGGCATCCGAAAGCGCCTGATTCACCTGTTTGTCGGCGGTGCGGTCGGACATGACAAGGATGTACTTGGTCCTGCCCTCCACCTCGCTGCCTATGGCGATGTTATGGAACCAGCGGCGCTCTTTGGTTTCCAGATGCTCAAACTCAAGATCCCATTCCCGCTGCTGCCCGCTGAGAAGCCCATCCAGAAAGCTTTTGCCCTGCTCCGGGGCGCCCAGCTTGTCCAGAGCGAAGGCATTTTGCCGGACTTCTTTCCACGGGATGCCCAGCAGCCGCTCAATGTTCGGGCTGACATAATCCACCTTAGAGGTCTCTGCGTCCACCATCAGGAAAACATCATCCACGTTACGCGAAAGCTTCTGGAACAGCTCGTCCCGGTACGAGATCTCGGTATTCTTCCGGCGCAGGGTTGTATGGCTTCTGCGCACAATGAGCAGAATGGCCAGCACCGCAAGACCTGCGGCGATGCCCGCTGCGATCTGCACTGTATGGAACCACAGCTTATCCAGATTGGCATTGACGATTTTGACCGGGACAAGTCCCACCATCGTCCAGCTCTGGACCGCCGTGTCCTCGTAGACCAGATAATAACGGGTGTCGCCCAGCTTTACCTTCATGTTTCCGCTGCTGCCCTGTGCAAAGGCATTGGACAGCTCCAGGATTTGCGCCTCGGAAAGATTGGAATGGTCGCGCAGCATCGCAATGAAATTGTAAATGGTCTCCTTTCGGTTTACGGAATTGTCGATGACCACCCGCCCATCCGGGTAGATGACATAGTTGCTGGCATTGCCCTCAAAGGCAGAGCTGTCCAGCAATCTAAGCACCGCATCATTATAATAAGAGGTGGCAACGGCATCGTAGGCAAAGCCCCGGTAGCTGCCCTGCGTTTCGGGACAGATGAACGCAAGCATCTGGGGCTTGCCGGGCAGCGCCGTGTTCACGACGACATCCTCATCGTGAGCGAGCCTTTCGTCCAGATTGGTCTGCAGGCCAAGGTAGCCCGTTTTCCCGGTCACGGTCATGTAGTTGCCGTCATAGGTAAGAAAGTAGAATTCGGCAAACCCAGCCTCCTGCTGTGCCGCCCCGATATACGCCTGTATTTCGGCCTCATCCGAGGTAGTTTCCAGAAAGCCGTTGTACAGATGCAGATAGGTCAGGTTCTTGCGCACCATCTCTTTCAGCATATTGTTGGATTTATGCAGCACCTCTTCCAGATGCGAGGTACTTTCCTGATAGATGGTCTGGGACACAAACGAGATGTACCGAACGCTGAAACCTGCTATCAGCAAGACCAGAAGAAGGATGGCCGCAACAGGGAGCCATTTTTGCCGGGGATGGCAGTTTCGTTTGGATTCGTGCTTTTCGTCTTCCATCCCGCTTACCTCAGTGTCATGTAGTTTTCAGGCTCTGCAAGCGCTGCGCCGCCGCCGGAGAGATGATCGCGCCATCTGTTTTTTACCCATGTATCTCCCTCCAAAGACGTGCCGCTTTCGCTCGCAAGCAGCGCTTCCATCTGATTTTCCGCTGCCAGACAGGTCACGGTAACGGTGTCGTCGTCCCCCAGCGGCTGTCCGTTCCGGGTGATGCCGGTCAGGGTATAGCTGCCGCCTGCCTCTTTGACCTCCACGGCAATGCCGCTGACCACCGGCAGAGAGCCGCGGTTGAAGGGCACAAACCCGCCCTCGCAGCCCTCCACAAAGGCGCGGACGGTCTCCTTCAGCTCTGCGCCGGTCATGGTGCGCTGGCGGGACATCAGGCCGTTGGGCATGATCATGGAAGCGGCCATTTTCTTGTTATAATCTGCCTGCAGCACACTGCCGGTAAAGCTGTTTGCGGTGGCAAGCAGCACATCGGTGCCATAAACGCCCCGCAGCGTGTTCGCCATAACGGAGAAGGAGGCGCTGCCGCCGTTTGCGTGGAAGACATTGGAATAGCTCTTCCCGGAGGTCAGCACGATCTCGTCATCGGCAGGCGTATCCTCAGCAAGAAGCCGGGCATTGAACGCACGATAAGCCTGCTGTGCCGTGTACTCGCCCGCGATTATTTTGGAGACAACGTCCTTGGAGACGGCAAAGAAATCGTTGGAGGCGATGCGGATATACATGTGGTTTTCTTCCACCACATCGCGCACATCCTTCATATACTCGGTCAGGCGCAGGGGGACGTTCTGGCTGTAGCTCAGCAGATCCTGCCCGTCGGCAACGATGCGGCTCTGCGCCTCCTCGGAGAGCATGACGTTCAGCACCTTCATGGCTTTTTCGCGGCGCGCGGTGTCCTGCTCGAGGTCACGGTTCAGAGCGATCTGGAAATAGGGGGTGGTCATGATCCACTTTTCGCCGTTCTGGCCGAAGAAGGGCATAAATATCGCGTCGATGCCCTCATCCCGAAACATCTTGACACCGGCAGAGCTGCCAAAGTACATGGCAGCTTCTCCGTTCCGGAACATCCCGGTCACGTCATCGTAGGTGTTCTCGAGGTCATCCGCTGTGAGGTGGGTATCCTGAATGAACTGCGCCATCCGCTCAAACACCCCCGGCCACACGGTGTCGTCCAGACCCACCCGTGCGGTGCTGGCAGGGTCGCTGTAAGCAGTGCGCCACTTGCGCCCATCCGTCGTGGTAAGCTCGGCGGCGGAAAGCCCCTGCAGCGTTTCCATGCAGGTGTAGTCGTAGGTGTAATCGGCGGTAAAGCCGCGGATGCCCACCTTCTCAAACGCCTGACAGGCCGAAACGAAGCTCTCGTAATCGGTGGGCAGGGGGATACCGTA
>ERZ507419.18-NODE-18-length-99687-cov-13.1946_pt1 | contig 99687 bp, 82 predicted proteins | sample MGYA00512579_ERZ507419 | MGnify/ENA metagenome assembly ERZ507419 | reverse complement strand
AACTAACTCGCAATGAATTAGTTGCCTTAAATTTTATTATTTTAGGAATATCCCTCCTTATACAAGTAACCTCTGTAATGGAAAAAAAAACTTGTAGTGGTTATGTTTTGGTTTTTGGTTATTCTTCCGGATGAGCGCTATTATTCAGCACCAGCATTGCTTCTATATATTCGCGTGTATTGCTTAATCTGGGTACTTTGTGTTGTCCTCCCAGTTTTCCTTTCTGTGCCAGCCAGTCATGGAACAATCCCTGACGGGCTACGATCACTTCCAATGGTTGCAAAGCGATATCTTTCCATCGTTTGGCTTCATAGTCAGAGTTAACCTCTTTCAGCGTAGCGTCAAGTATCGAAGCGAACTTTTCTACGGAATCCGGCATTTTGGCAAATTCTATTAGCCACTGGTGCCTGCATTTTGCGTTCTCATCCATAAACACCGGTGCTGCAGAGTATTCGCAAACTTGTGCTCCGGTCTCGGCGCAAGCTTTTGCCAATCCTTTTTCAGCATTATCGATAATCAGCTCTTCACCAAATGCATTGATGAAATGCTTCGTTCTTCCCGTGATGACAAACTTATAGGGATTCTTGCTGGTAAACTTCACAGTATCACCAATCATGTATCTCCACAGACCACAGGAAGTAGAAATAACCATTGCATAGTTCTTGTTGAGCTCGACTTCTTCAAGACAATAAGCCCGTGGATTTTCTTTTCCCACTTCCTCCAACGGAACAAATTCGTAGAAAATTCCATAGTCGATCATTAATAACATGGCAGGATCGGAAAGGTCGTTCTGGGTTCCGAAATATCCTTCCGAAGCATTGTAGGTCTCTACATAATGCATTTTAGGTGTTGTAATCACCTGTTTATATTGCTCACGATACGGTGTGAAAGCCACTCCGCCATGGAAGAAAACTTCCAGATTGGGCCATACTTCTTCCAGTGCCTGCTTTCCTGTCTTTTCAAGGATACGTTTGATAAGTACCAGCATCCACGACGGCACACCGGATAGGCTTGTCACATTTACCGGAATAGTGCTGTTGGCGATTGCTTCTATCTTGGTTTCCCATTCGCTCATCAATGCAATTTTCTTGCTTGGTACGCGAATGAAATTGATAAGCGGATTTACGTTTTGAATCAGAATAGCGGATAAATCTCCTACTAAACTATGATTGGAATTGAGGTTCGGGCTATGGCTCCCTCCTAGAATCAGTCCCTTGCCGGAGAAAAAATGGCTATCCGGATTGATGCGGAAATAAAGAGCTGCTGCGTCTTTTCCTCCTCTGTAATGAATATCTTCCAGCGCTTCCTTGCTGACAGGAAGGAATTTACTTTTATCATTAGTCGTTCCGGAGGATTTTGCAAACCAGCGTATCTCCGATGGCCAAAGCAGATTCTGTTCCCCAGCTCGCAAACGTTCTACATAAGGCTTAATTTCTTCGTATGTCTGGATAGGAACACGTTTACGGAAATCTTCATAGTTACGGATAGAGGAATAATCGTACTTTCTTCCCCATTCTGTTTGAGCGGCCTGGCGTGTTAAGCGGCTTAACACACGATGCTGTATCTCACTAGCCTGACTAGCATATAGGTCTATCTGTTTTAAACGGGAATCGAAAGTCTTACTAATAATTTTTGTAATATTCATTTCTGCTTTAACATAATAATGTTTAGTCGTGCAAAAGTAACTTATTTATCTTTTTTTTCTATCTTTACGACGGAAATAATCGTTAAAAATTGACGACTTCCATATAAATCCCGAGTTTTAGACTAAAAAATGCGACAATGAGAATTGGAATCTTAACATCCGGCGGGGACTGTCCCGGTATTAATGCCACGATTCGTGGCGTGTGCAAAACTGCCATCAATTATTACGGGATGGAAGTAGTAGGTATTCACAGCGGTTTTCAGGGCTTGCTGACTAAAGATGTCGAATCTATTACAGACAAGTCGCTCTCCGGTTTGCTCAATCTGGGTGGAACGATGTTAGGAACCTCTCGTGAGAAGCCTTTCAAAAAAGGAGGCGTTGTCTCTGATGTTGACAAACCGTCTTTAATCCTTCAGAATATCCGGGAAATGGAACTCGACTGTGTCGTTTGTATCGGCGGAAATGGAACACAGAAGACAGCGGCGAAGTTTGCTGCGATGGGAGTGAATATCGTATCTGTACCTAAAACCATTGATAATGATATTTGGGGCACAGATATTTCTTTCGGTTTCGACTCGGCAGTAAGTATTGCTACCGATGCCATCGACCGTTTACATTCCACCGCAAGTTCTCACAAAAGGGTGATGGTGATTGAAGTGATGGGGCACAAGGCGGGTTGGATTGCCTTGTATTCCGGTATGGCAGGAGGAGGGGATGTGATTCTTCTCCCTGAAATTGCTTATGACATTAAAAATATTGGTAATACGATTCTGGAAAGACTGAAAAAGGGCAAGCCTTATTCTATTGTAGTGGTAGCAGAAGGTATTAGGACAGACGGGCGCAAACGGGCTGCTGAATATATTGCGCAGGAGATTGAATATGAAACTGGTATAGAAACTCGCGAAACAGTTCTGGGGTATATTCAGCGTGGTGGTTCGCCTACTCCTTTCGACCGCAATCTTTCTACCCGTATGGGCGGCCACGCGACAGAATTGATCGCCAAGGGTGAATTCGGGCGTATGGTAGCTTTAAAAGGAGACGATATTGCATCTATCCCTCTTGAAGAAGTTGCAGGAAAACTGAAATTAGTTACTGAAGATCACGATTTGGTGATTCAGGGGCGTCGCATGGGGATTTGCTTTGGCTAGTCTCCTCGGCTTCCATAGTAGGTTGTACCGTAGAAATTTCATTATCGGAGGTGTTTTCTTCTAAAACATTCTCCAGTTTTGTCTCGGGAATTACATTCAGTTCGGCTTCAAGTTCATTCTCAAATTCAGTTGACAATTCAGTTTCAGAGTTAGTTGCAAGTTCAAACTCCGGTTCTGTTGTAGTTGCTGAATGTTGTGCTTTGATCTCTTCGACAGTTGACATAAATACGGGTTCCTTTACTTTCTTTATAGCCATTTGGGCAGCATTCTGTTGAGACTCTTTCTTGGAATATCCCGTACCTGTTCCTGCCGGAAGTCCTTCAATGCGTACTTCGGTTTGGAAGACAGGGTTGCTGTCGTGATCGAGAAATTGCTCGATTAACTCAAAGGAAACCTCCATCTTATTTTTTTGGCTCCACTCAATAAGTTTGGATTTGAAGTTAACCTCTTTTCGGGATATTTTATCCAGGTCGATATAACGGTTGATGATCCGTTGCTCCATAAACTGTTTGCAGCGTTCATACCCCTGATCCAGATAAATAGCTCCGATAAATGCCTCAAAAGCATTTCCGTACATATAACTGTTGTGAGAAGAAGAGCGGGTGGAATACTTTATGAGTTTATCCAAGCCGATTTCAACGGCCAACTTATTCAAAGTCTCCCGTTGTACGATCTTAGAACGTGTGTTGGTCAGGAAACCTTCCCGTTTCCCTTCAAAACGTTTATAGACAATATCTCCTACGATGGCGTCGAGGATGGCGTCACCTAAAAACTCCAGCCGTTCATTGTTGAGGGGACGTCCCTTGTCGGAGCGGACAGAAGTCGATTTGTGCAGGAGAGCCTGCTCATAAAGTTGGATATTGCGCGGGTAGAACCCGAGTATCCGGTAAAAACAAAGATAAGACTCTCTATCCTTGCGGAACAAGAGCCTTATCTTATCTATTTCGTTACGTAACACGATATTACTCTGCGTATTTCTTGAAGATAACGCACGCATTGTGACCACCAAATCCAAATGTATTGGACAAGGCAACATTAACTTCGCGTTTCTGTGCTTTATTGAACGTGAAATTAAGGTTATAGTCGATATTCTCGTCGTTGTCACCTTCTTCGTGGTTGATAGTCGGAGGAACAATGCCGTTCTTGATAGCAAGGATACTTGCAATAGATTCTACCGCACCGGCAGCTCCCAGCAAGTGACCTGTCATTGATTTTGTTGAACTGATGTTCAACTCGAACGCATGATCACCGAATACTTCCTTGATTGCTTTTGCTTCTGAAATATCACCAACCGGAGTAGATGTACCGTGTACATTGATATAATCTACTTCTTTCGGATCCATTTCCGCATCTTCCAGTGCATTTTTCATCACCAATTTCGCTCCCAGACCTTCCGGATGAGAAGCTGTCAGGTGATGTGCATCTGCAGACATACCTACACCGGCAACTTCTGCATAGATTTTTGCACCGCGAGCTTTAGCGTGTTCCAGTTCTTCCAGGATCAGGCAACCGCCACCTTCGCCCATAACGAAACCATCACGGCTTGCGCTAAACGGACGTGAAGCTTTAGAAGCTTCGTCGTTGCGTGTTGACAGTGCGTGCATAGCGTTGAAACCGCCCACACCTGCCGGGAAGATAGCTGCTTCCGAACCACCGGATACAATTACGTTTGCTTTACCCAGACGAATCAGGTTGAAAGCATCTGCAATAGCGTTGGTTGAAGTAGCACATGCTGAACAAGTCGCGTAGTTAGGACCATGGAAACCATACATGATAGAAATCTGTCCGGCTGCAATATCCGAAATCATCTTTGGAATGAAGAACGGATTAAACTTCGGACCCATTTCCTGACGAGTGTAGTAATTGCCTACCTCTTCTTCAAATGTATGTATACCACCAATACCGGCGCCGAAAATAACACCGATTTTGTTCAAGTCTTCTTTCTCGACATCAAGACCGGAATCACTCACCGCTTCTTTGGCAACAGCGATGGCATATTGAGTATACAGGTCCATCTTTCTTGCTTCTTTACGGTCTATGTATTTCGTTGCATCGAAGTTTTTCACTTCGCATGCGAATTGGGTCTTGAATAACGACGCATCAAAATGAGTAATAGGCCCTGCTCCACTAACCCCGTTCACAAGGTTTTCCCAAAATTCGGGAACGCTGTTGCCAACGGGAGTAATGGCGCCAAGGCCTGTTACTACCACTCTTTTTAATTCCATATTGATGAAATCGAATTACTTAGCGTGTTCTTCGATATAAGATACAGCATCACCTACAGTACCAATCTTTTCTGCTTGGTCATCAGGAATAGAGATACCGAATTCTTTTTCGAATTCCATGATAAGTTCTACAGTGTCAAGAGAATCTGCTCCCAGGTCGTTAGTGAAGCTTGCTTCGGTTGTAACTTCTGATTCTTCTACGCCTAATTTATCAACGATAATCGCTTTTACTCTTGATGCAATTTCAGACATAACTTTAAGTTTTTAATTAATAATTAGTTTTATTTCTTTAAATTTGCGGTGCAAAGGAATGAATATTTATCGTTTTGCGCAAATATTTGACTAAATAAATGCAAAGTTTTGCACATTTTTCACTGTTTTGTGCATCGAATTTGAGGGTTATGAAGAAAAACATCGCAATTTTTGCTTCCGGTTCCGGTTCAAATGCCGAGAATATTATCCGGTATTTCCAAAAAAACGATTCCGTTCAGGTTTCGTTGGTACTTTCTAATAAAAGTGATGCATACGTTTTGGAACGTGCGCATCGTTTGGGAGTGCCTTGTAACGTGTTTCCAAAGGAGGACTGGATAGCCGGAGATGAAATTTTGGCTATTTTGCAGGAGTACCGCATCGACTTTGTCGTACTGGCTGGCTTTCTGGTTCGTGTGCCTGACTTGCTTTTGCATGCTTATCCCGATAAAATTATAAATATACATCCTGCCCTTCTGCCGAAATTCGGAGGCAAAGGAATGTATGGTGACCGGGTTCATGAAGCGGTAGTGGCTGCCGGTGAAAAGGAAAGCGGTATCACTATACATTATATAAATGAGCATTATGACGAAGGAAATGCAATCTTCCAGGCTACTTGTCCTGTTTTTCCGACAGATTCTCCGGATGATGTAGCCAAAAAAGTGCATGCCTTGGAATATGAACACTTCCCGCAAGTCATAGAACAAGTATTAAGAAATAAGTATTAATTAAGTATTACTCCATGCAGATAATCGTTTGACGGAATTTCATGAAGTTCTCGGTCGCTACGGTTAATACTTAATACCTAATACTTGATTAAATAAGCTGTTTCTTCTCGCCGCAAAGGATAATCCCCGCGTAAGGTTTCGAATTGTTCCGGTTGATTTTTCAATCGGGTGCTATCTTCGACTGGATTATATATTTGGAGGATTGCTTCTTCATGGTTTTTGGCATGTATAATAGGAGAGGCGGGTGCCGGTGCGTTTATTTTATAATCAGCTTCTATTTGGAAGAATTTGCAAATGGCATCCAGTGACATGCGTGTGGCGTTTGCTTTTCCATCGGCAGAGTAACCCGCAATGTGGGGGGTACCGATGAATGCTTTTTCCAGTAGTTCACGGTTAATTTCCGGCTCATGCTCCCACACATCAATGATAGCATCCGAAATGATCCGGCTGTCCAAGGCTTTTAAAAGAGCATCAGTGTCAATAACCTCTCCTCGGGAGGTATTAATGATAACCGGTTTTCGTTTGAGTGACTGGAAGAAGTTCTCATCTGCCAGGTGGAAGGTTTTATATTTCCCTTCCTTATATAAAGGTACGTGAAAGGTAATGATATCACATTCTTCTGCTATTTTACTTAGTGAAGCGAACTGCTCTGTTCCTTCTTTTTCCTCCCGTGGCAAATCATTCAGTAAAACGCGCATGCCAAAATCCCGGGCAACTTTAGCTACTTTACTCCCTACGTTTCCCACTCCTATGATTCCAATCGTCAGTTCGTTTAACTTTTTGTTTCTGCAAGATTTCCACACCAGAAGCGATGACTGTATATATTGGGCGACAGAAGCAGAATTGCATCCCGGAGCATTTGTCCATTCTATACCTGCCTGTTTGCAATACTCTGTATCAATGTGATCGAAACCGATAGTTGCCGTCGCTATGAATTTCACCCGACTACCTTCCAATAAATTCCGGTTGCAGTGTGTGCGGGTGCGGACAATAAGTGCGTCTGCATCCCGTATGAGTTCCGGAGTAAAATCTTTCCCCGGTACATAAACCACCTCATCGGCTATTCTCTGAACCGCTTCTTTTATAAATGGTATTTTATTGTCGATAATAATTTTCATATACAATTCATCTTTTATACCCACAAAGGTAACAAATAAAAAAGTAAGAAACGGTTGCTTGTCTGAAAAATATTACATAGATTTGCCCTATTATATATCTATTAGCTAGTTAAGATTATGACATTTAGTAACCTTTGCAACGAGATTTTTTGGAAATCGACAACAGATTACCATGTAACGGATAGTGTGGATGCTCCGATGAACAATCCTTACGAGTTGAAAACTATTGAGTATTATTTATATCTAAAGAACTGGATTGATGCTGTGCAATGGCATTTTGAGGATATTATCCGTGACCCGCAGATTGATCCGGTAGAAGCATTGGCTTTGAAAAGAAGAATTGATAAATCAAATCAGGATCGTACAGACTTGGTGGAATTAATCGATAGTTACTTCTTAGACAAATACAAAGAAGTAAAACCTCTTTCTGACGCAACGATCAATACAGAAAGTCCTGCATGGGCTATTGACCGCTTGTCAATTCTTGCATTGAAAATTTACCACATGCAGCAGGAAGTGGAACGTACGGATACTACAGAGGAACACCGTCTTCAATGTCAGACTAAGCTGAATATCCTGCTGGAACAACGTAAAGACCTCTCTGCGGCTATTGAGCAGTTATTGGCTGATATCGAAGCCGGGAGAAAATATATGAAAGTATATAAACAGATGAAAATGTATAATGACCCGGCATTGAATCCGGTGCTTTATGCAAAAAAATAACGAATGGCGCGTATTCTCATTATTCGTTTTTCAGCTCTTGGCGATGTAGCCATGACAATACCGGTAATACACTCGCTGGCTGTGCAATACCCGCAGCACGAAATAACAGTGTTAAGTCGTGCTGTATGGCAGCCGCTCTTTCAGGGGCTGCCTGCGAATGTAGGTTTTGTCGGAGCTGACTTAACAGGCAAACACAAGGGGCTTTGGGGCTTGAATAGCCTCTATTCGGAGTTGAAAACGATGCATTTTGATTACATTGCTGATTTTCATCATGTGCTTCGTTCCAAATATTTATGTCTGCGATTCCGTCTTGCCAATAAACCGGTAGCTTCTATATGTAAGGGAAGGGCCGGTAAAAAGAAACTGGTTCGTCGTCATGATAAGGTGATGGAGAATCAGAAGAGTTCTTTTCGCCGTTATGCCGATGTGCTTGAGAAGCTAGGTTTGCCGGTTTTATTAAATTTCTCTTCTATTTATGGCGAAGGAAAAGGTAATTTTGCAGAGATAGAGCCAGTCACAGGACCTAAGGAAGGTCAAAAATGGATTGGTATAGCTCCTTTTGCCAAACACAGAGGTAAGATTTATCCGTTAGAGTTGCAAGAGCAGGTTATAGCACATTTTGCGGCTAACCCACAAGTGAAAGTGTTTCTTTTTGGAGGCGGCAAAAATGAGCAGGAAGTGTTTGACGCATGGATTGCTAAATATCCTTCTGTTGTTTCAATGATCGGTAAACTGAATATGCGTACCGAGCTGAACCTGATGAGCCATTTGGATGTGATGCTTTCAATGGATTCTGCCAATATGCATTTGGCGTCCTTGGTCAATATTCCGGTTGTTTCTATTTGGGGGGCCACTCATCCTTATGCTGGTTTTATGGGCTGGAAGCAATTGCCGGTTAATACCGTGCAACTTGATTTGTCATGCCGTCCCTGCTCTGTATATGGACAGAAGCCTTGCTGGCGTGGTGATTATGCCTGTTTAAGAGATATAAAGCCGGAACAGGTTATTGCAAAAATAGAAGGGATTGTAGGTTGATATTCGCAGGAATTCAATTTAGTTGTTTTTGAGCCGAAAGAGCGTAGAATCAAATAATGATGGAAAAAGAGATACAACGAAAGAAAAAGGTACTGATAGATCTTACGAATTATGGTAGTCTAACAGCTGGTTTCGGACAGATTGCGGCCAACTATGCGGCCGCTTTTTCATCTATGCCGGTAGAGGATCTTCATTTTGTATATTTGTTGAGGCAGAAATATATGCAGGAATTTGGTCCGAATGTGACTTCTGTTCCGGTACGTCGTATCAATAAGTTTTTCCCTTTTACTCTTCCTAAAGTAGATGTATGGCATGCGGTGAATCAGCAGCGGAAGTTGTTGCGTATTGCCGGTGGTACAAAGTTTATCTTTACTATACATGACTTTAATTTCTTAACGGAGAAAAAGCCTTGGAAGGCTAAAATGTATCTTCGTCGGATGCAGAATAAGGTCAATAAGGCAGCAGTAGTCACAACGATTTCTCATTATGTCGCAGATGTCATTCGTCAACATATAGATTTGAAGAGGAAAGAGATCCGGGTCATCTATAATGGGGTGGAGAGGATCGATATGTTGGAAGGAACCCAGCCGTCTTTTGCGACGGGACGTCCTTTCTTTTTTACGATTGGACAGATCCGTAGGAAAAAGAATTTCCATCTCCTGGTTGACGTAATGCGCCATTTCCCGGAATATGATTTGTATATTTGTGGAGATGCCCATTTCGCTTATGCTGAAGAAGTGCGTAATCTGATTCGTGAGAAGCAAGTCACTAATGTGTTTTTGACAGATGTAATCACTCAAAGTGAAAAGATATGGTTGTATCGGAGCTGTGAGGCGTTCCTGTTTCCTAGTGAAGGAGAGGGTTTTGGACTCCCTGTGGTGGAAGCTATGCAGTTTGGAAAGGCTGTATTTGCTGCTAATCGCACTAGTTTGCCGGAAGTTTGTAATGGACATGCCATCATGTGGGAACATTTGGATACAGAATCTATGGTGCAAAGTATCCGGGAACATTTGCCTGATTTCTATAAAGATGAGGAACGCTTGACCAGAATGAAAGAACATGCAGCTTCATTCAGTTACGAGAAGCATATACAAGCTTATCTTGATTTATATCGCGAGTTAGCTCAATTGTCTTAATGTCGAAGTTAATTGATCGTATACCTTTTCCGGGGTAATTGATGCGAAACGTTCTTCATAAGTTAATGTTGCTTGTTGTTCCGGCGGAAGAATATCGTCGGGACTAATACCTCGGGCAAGTACGGAATTTGCAGGTAACCACATTGATTTAGAGGCGCTTGGTGAATAAATAGCGAATGAAGGAATTTCGAGGGCTTGCGCAATGTGTCGGGCTCCTCCTTCGTTTCCGAAATAAAACGAGCAGTTGGCGCAAAGTGCTGCCAGTTGTCGTAATGAAGAGGCTTGTATATCAATCTTGATGCGTTCCGGACATCCCAATTCCTTGTAGATATTTCTTGCATCTTCTTCTTCATACCCCGGTGCATAGTTGAAGATCATTTGTATGTCCTTGTATTCTTCCAATATTCTTTTAAGTGTGGTTATCATAAACTCCGTATTCCATTTTTTATGGAGGAGCTTGGTGGTGACTCCTATTAGGAATACAGGGCGCGCGAAATCTATCCCCTCCTTTTCCATATAATATCGAAAGTCTTTTTTCTCCTGGTCAGTGAGGTATAACCTGAATTCTTTTGTATATTGAATAGGCTTGATTTTCTCTAATGGCGCTGCAAGCAATAGGTTGCGTTCTACCATATCAGTTGTTAGACTATTGCTGTAAGTGTCTGTCCGATAATTTAATAGCAAACGTGTGTATCCCTTGATACGCCCTATCCGGAAAGGGGTTTTTAATGAAAAAAGAGAGAAAAAAAGAGTCCGGATCGTAGAACGCATATCGATGATGGCATCGTATTTGTTTTGGTGCGTCACTTGCCATACTTTTTTTATATAAGCAGTGAATGGTTTATTCTCATTCTTGTCAAATGTAATAACCTTATCTATGTCCGGGTGACCCTCATAGAGCGATGCTATATTTTTATTCAGCACAAAGTGTATTTCTGCATCGGGAAAACTTTTTTTCAGCGTACTGCACAATGCAACAGCCAGAATAGAGTCCCCTATTTGTCTAAATCGAATAATCAGAATTTTTTTGATTGGTTTCATGCTTGACTTCTTTATGCTTTTTATCGTGCAAACATAGCTAAAAAAAAGCATTTATGTCTAAATATAAATGAAAAGAAAAAAGAAAAAACGACTAAAGTTGTTCGCAACAGTACTTATATGTATAGAGAGTTAGCCAATCTTTGTGAGAAAAGAAAAAAATATAGTCGGAATATGCCTTAATTTCTTTATCTTTGCTCCATCTTTGTAATTAGTATTATATAGGAGAGTGTAATGAGAGTGATTGTAAATCCCAAGTACGCGCATCTGCAGAAGGAGATAGAAGAAATTCCAAGGTCCTTCCAGGAAAAAGGAGATGTGGTGTACGATGGGCGTAATGTTTTAAAACGAATTGGCTTAGGCAGCATTGATGTTGTGGTGAAGAGCTTTAAGAAGCCTCACATCATCAATCGTGTTGTATATTCGTTTTTCCGGCAATCAAAAGCAGAGCGTTCCTATATTTACTCTATGGAAATTCAACAACATGGCTTTGACACTCCGGAGCCAGTTGCTATGATCGAACAATTCCAGAGTGGCCTTCTTTCACATAGCTATTACATTTGTTGTTATGATGGTGGCGAAACAGTCCGTTCCCTGATGGATGGGAAAGTGGAAGGAAATGAAGATAAACTTTCTGCTTTTGCGCGCTACACGGCTGCTTTGCATCAGGCAGGTATCCTGCATTTGGACTATTCGCCCGGCAATATATTGATCCATCAGAATGATGCGAATGAATATAGTTTTTCCCTGGTCGACGTGAATCGCATGCAGTTGCTATCGGATATTGATTGTGATACTGTGTGCCGTAATATGTGTCGTTTATGCATCTCTCGTGAAGTGCTGACTTATATAATGACAGAATACGCTTCTTTGAGGGGATGGGATGTAGAATCTACTGTTAGTCTGGCTCTTCGTTATAGCGATCAGTTCTTTACTCATTATATTTATCGTCGTGCGGCACGAAAAGAAAAAGAAAGGCATATCGTATCCCTGATTTTATTCTTCCGTTTGTACCGTTCTGTGCGTAAGTTCTTTTCTTGGGAACCGCATATCTCACGTTTCTTATTGAAAAAAGAAAAGCACATTTATGATACATACTTGTGTAAGTATGACTATTGCGAATTGCTTTCTGCTGATTATCAATGATTAACTCTTACTTCCGCGCATGACTACACTGCGGATTTTATGCCTGAAAAAACCTTTCTGGTTGGTATATGTGCAGTTATTCTTATCCAAAAATGCAGAAATGACTGCTTCGTCATCATGTAGATGGTATGTGCAAATTGCAAAATCCAACTTCTGGCAATTCTGAAATAAGTTCTTGCATCCGGCCAATGCATGCCGTTCAGCTCCTTCGATATCCATTTTTAGAAACAGATGCTCATCCGTTTGATTGTTGAAGAAGTCATCCAGGGTTTGTTCTCTTGAAGAGTTATGGTCGCTTACATACTTTTGGACAATCGTAACTTTATCTTGCCATGGCTCAAAGGTCGCTCTGATGGCCTCTAGCCATTGTTCGTCCTGCTCAAACAAGTAAACATGTTTGGCTTCATCGATGATTTCCAATGAAGAATATCCTTCGGCGCAACCAACATCCACAAATACCTTTCCTGTCACTTCTTTAACGCTGTTGAAGTAATGGTGCGGTGAACGCCTGTCTTGTTCCATGCTCAAAGCCCTGTAATATTTTTGAATTTTCCTGGCCGGAGTGCTCTTTCTGAAATAGAGCCGTTTCTCTTCTTTTTGAACATAGTATAAACCTTTCTCCTCGTCTTTCTGTACGTCAACGGGCATATTTGCATATTCATCTTTGAATTCATACAGGTGTCTTGAATATCCATGTTCTTTAATATATTCATAGTATTTCAGATAAGGAGAGCCGGGCTTATATCCTTTCATGAAATAATATGGGAGAGTGCCATATATAAATTTCTTTATTGTGTGTTTAAGTATGTTCATCTCATTAATTTCTTGTAGATGTTTAAGATCTCTTCCGCTTGCTTTTCTTCAGAGAATCTTTTGGCAAATATTTGCCCTTTTTCAATCATTACTTTCTTTCTTTCAGGGTCAGAGTATATCTGTTTGAAAGCATTGGCCATTCCTTTGATATCATCGGGATGTATATAGATCGAGTCGGGACCTCCGGCTTCTTCCAGGCAAGAACCTGTTGCGGCTACTACCGGAATTCCGGAATATAAAGCTTCTATGATGGGGATGCCAAAGCCTTCAAAGCGTGAAGGATATACAAAAATTTCAGCTAGCTGATAAAAAGTCGGCAGATCATCAAAAGGAACATTGCTGATGATGTGCACTCTTTCTTCCAGCTTATTCTCCTTAATAAAACGTTCAATCTTATCAGTGTATTCTGTATGGCGGCCTACAATGACAAGATGAATTTGTTCAGGAAGCATCGTCAGTGCTTGTACCGCCGAAAGGGCATTCTTTCGTTCTTCAATACTTCCTACGTTGAGGATATAGTGTTCCGGTAGCTGATATTTAGCTCGGACTTCTCTTTTTTTCTCTTCTGTTACAGGGTGCGTGAATGAAGTATCACATCCCTGATAAACAACTTCTATCTTATCGGTAGGAATCCCGAAATACTCAATAATATCACGTTTGGTACATTCGCTGATAGCAATGATTCTATCCGCATTTTCGCAGGCTTTGCGGAATTTGTATGTATATATATTCCTGTCGATCGAATGATAGTATTGTGGGTATCGCAGAAATATCAAATCGTGGATTGTTACGATACTTTTTACCTTACTTTTATGGATATTCAGGGGTAATTCATTGCTAAGTCCGTGAAAAATATCAATTCTTTCTTTTTCCAATTGGCGGGTGACTCCCAACACTCGCCATAACGAACTTAACTTTTTCCAGAAAGAAGTAGTGGGGTAAGAAAGCTGTAGTTGCCGATATTGCTTCGTTAATTTGTTCAGCCTTTTATTTTCCCGTTTCTTGGGGGCATACAATACATATTCATTCTCCGGATAGAATTGGCATAGAATATCCACTATATAGCGGCTATAATTACCCAAACCGGTGAAATTCTGTACTGCACGTTTTCCGTCAAAACCTATTCTCATTTCTACTTCTTACCTTTATGTGATTATAGTTAGACTTCAAATTCCCGATAAGGTTTATTCAGGTCTAAATAATGGAAATTGTGTTGTCTTTGCCCACTTTGTTTAGGTATGGTCATGTAATCTCCGTATTTCTGTGACAGATAGGCATCATATTTCTGTACTCCCCATACTTCTTCATCTTCAAATAAGACTGGAGTAGGGATGCCCAGAATATCTTTAGACATGATTCCTTTCATTCCGTCATCATAATCACAGACCAATGCGGATTGGTCGAAATCATACTTTTTCATTACTTTCCTGATACTTTCCTGTGCTCCGGTAAGGGTAAAAAGCTTTCTGCATAATAGCGGTATCCATGAACTGGGACCTTTTCCATGCTTGTATGGATCGCGATGAATCAGATAAAGTACACGTTTGTAGAATTCGTACTTTGCAAAATGCATTCTTTGCGCCATGCGGCTCTCCGGAACTCCGTCCAGTGGGAATATATCAATATATACGCCTCCCAAATATTTGAGATGCATACGTTCAATTAGAGTGGTGTCGGCATCCTGTACTTTTGCGAATGGAAGAGGATATTCCTTGTCGTTTTCAGCACATACAGCTTCGTATGGTTTCGGCAACCATTCTTTGGCATTAGCCATTAATAAATCATAATCGGCTCTTGGCATACCGATATCCAGATCATCATCCCAAGGGATAAATCCTTTGTGGCGGACGGCTCCCAGCATGGTGCCTGCCATGATGTAATATCGCAGATTATGTTCTTTGCAAACTTTGTCAACAGCTAATAAATTCTTTAATATGCGAAGCTGTAGAGGGCGGATATCGTAATTTGCCATTTCTATCTGAATTTGATTAATAAAGACTGGCTGGAATCAGCTTCTGTGCCTGTTGAAAGTCCTCTACGGTGTCCAGTTCGGCCGAGAAGAACTCGGTGGTATCCATGACGTAAAAGCTATATCCTTGCGGAATCAGTCGTTCAAAAGCCCGTTCGTAGAATATATTGTCCAGTCCTTCAATGGTAATCATAATTTCCAGTTCCCGGAATAGAGCTTTGGTGTATTCTGCTGACATCTTTTCGATACCGATAGACTCTCCGATAGCATCGGATATAGAACAGACTTTGCTGATTTCAACAACCTTTTGTGCATCGTCTACGATAACTTTTATTTCTTCCGCTCCAAGCTCATGGCGATTCAGTGCCAATATGTCGTTTTTATCCGAATGAAGCAGTCTTTTTACAATTTGAGGATCAAAAACAATGTCGCTGTCTAATAACAATATTTCTTCCCCGTCTGTATACGGTCGGGTAAGCCATAATGAATAGATATTGTTGGTTGATTCATATCTGTCATTATAGATGAAAGTAATATTTTGGACTGGATAACGTGCCTGCAGAAAATCAACGATTTGTTGCTGGCGATACCCCGTGACGATAATGAATTCGTCGAAGCCATTTTGTATCAGAGCATCAAAAGCCCTTTCCAGCAAACATCGTTCTCCTATCTTAAGGAGACATTTGGGCGTTGTATCGGTCAGCGGGCGTAAGCGTGATGCTATTCCTGCGGCTAATATTACTGCTTTCATTTGGATGCGATTTCTTTAATTGTATCTATAACGATCCGGTTTTGCTCTGGGCGTCCCAATGTGATACGCAAATGAGTGTTGATATCCGGTTCATTCATAAACTTCACTTTATAACTCTGTTCGGCAAAAGCCTTTTGTAAAGCCTCTTTTAGCTCTATCGGGTATTTGATTAAAATGAAATTGGCAACCGATTCATATACTTTGAATCCGGGTAATACGCCAATTTCCTTTTCGTAACGCTCACGGTCTTCGTTCATCAGTTTGGCGATGTTGCGGTAGTGTGCGTCCGATTTAAGAGCTGCAATGGCGATATCTTCGGATATTCGGTTGTATCCCAGATATTTATTGCTGTATCTGCTGAAATTTTCCAGTTCCTTACTCATAAATCCGAATCCCATACGTAAACCGGGCAATCCATAAAACTTGGATAAAGTACGGGAAATAATCAAATTCGGATATTTATTAACCAGTTTTTTGATATAACTGGTATCAGTTGAAACAAAAGAAGCGTATGCCTCGTCTATCAGTACCACTGTCTGGCTGGGTACTTCTGCAAGCAGTTCATCCAGTTCTTTTGGAGTTAAACCGTTGCCGGTAGGGTTATTGGGAGAAGCCAGTAAAAGAATCTTCGGATTCTCTTTCTGAATCATATCTTTCAGCGTATCAAAGTCATATTTAAAGGTGTTTCCGTCTTCGTAAAGAGGATATTGCAAAGTATGGCCATTCACCTCATCTGCAATTGACTTATAATACCACCATGAGAACTTGGGAATCAACATCGTTTTGTTTCCATCTTCTTGAGTCAGGAAGTAATGAACGGCTTGCTTCAGGATATCTTCTCCACCGTAGCCTAGCAGGACTTGTGTTTCATCTATATCATATAATTCGGATAAGAAAACAGATAATATGCTTTTCTTTCCTTCATCATAAATGCGGGTATAAAAACAAAGTTTATTTATATCGAAGTTTTTTAAAGCTTCTACTACTTCTTTCGATGGACTGTAGTTAAATTCGTTTCGATCTAAAAAGTTCAAATTCTTTTCCATATTAGTTTTGTATGATTCCTTTATCGCACCAGGTTAGTTTCCTGACTTTCGTTTCGTTCAAAATACTGCGGTTGTTGCTCAAATTATCCGTTCCATGTAGTTCGTGATGAAGGTGGAACACAATTCCCGCAAATTTGATGGTACGCTTGCGTACACCGTTATTGATGAGGCGGCATACTAATTCATGATCTTCGCTTCCCCATCCGGTAATAGCTTCATTATATCCATTAACTTTTAATAAGTCCTCTTTCCAGAAAGCCATATTGCATCCTCTGGAATATGAAATATCCCATTGTCGATAATGTTGAAGTAGCGGACTCAACCAAGGTAAATGCACTCCGTTGATTGTGTTTTTAGTACCTTTGTCGTGAATGGAAATTATGCAGTTTTTTTCCGCTAACATTTTTTTTGTTAAACCTTCCCGGATTAATACACGGCTACCGGTTACGAAACTACCTTTTTGGGCAAAACGTGCATGATCTTTGACGAAATCTTTGTGTAAGACGATATCTCCGTCAATTTGTATAATATATTCTTTAGATGCTTTTGCAATAGCTTTGTTGCGGATGGAGGCTAGTCTGAAGCCTAGATCCTCATGCCAGACATGAATAATGGGAACTTCGGAGGAAGCAGCCAATTGATGAATTAGTTCTCTTGTGTCTTCCTTGGAACCATCATCTGCAATGATAATTTCATCCGGAAGGAGAGATTGACGTAGCACGCTTTTAACGCATATTTCTAATGCGTCGCTTCTATTATAGGTGGATATAATTAGCGATGTACTTATGTTGCTCGCCATTGGTTTATTCATATAATTATTACTAAGTTAGTTAAATAGTTAAGGGGGCTTGCACTAAAATTCTACAAATGTATACATTTTATTTGGTTGTGACAAGCGTTGAGAGCTTTTTCAAGGTAGCTGCATCAGATTTTATGATTCTTTTTTCTGTTCTGGAATTAATAAGTATACATACAAGTTCGTTATCTTTGTGTCCTAGGCGAGTCACCTTTTCATTATAACCATTGGATTTGTATAAATCTTCTTTCCAAAAGGCCGTATTACATTCTATTATATGTAAAATATCATTAGCAATACTTCTCTTGTAAATGACTAAGAATAAAAGGGGACTTCTCCCGTGTTCTTAGGAAATATAGAACTGAAAAATTTGTAAATGAAAATGATATTTTCTGAGAAACCTATAGTGTACTATTTGTTGATAGTTTTTCCCGTTTAAACTCTGCTCTTTTTGTATTTATGACTTTTAATTAGATATTGAATGTTAAAGGGCAGTTTTAGGAATAAAAAACGTTTTATAGATTTGAATGTTAGTCGAGTTTCTAAAATAGGAGGGAGACAGTTTTGAGAGAGTCTTGCTAATCCTTTTATTAAGTCAACCCTTTTAATGTTCGAGTACATCGCTGGTAGGTATCGATGATAAATTTCAAATAAATAATATAGGTTTATTTCTTTTTGAAGATGTTTACTAAGATTGTTGTCTGCTTGTATCAATCTCCTGATTTCACTAAAAACTATGGTAAGATCATTTAGATGCTTCAAAGTGTAGCCTTGTTCCATATTTGTAATAGAATCTTCTCTCTTGCAATTATAAAGATATGTTGTTTGGCTGGTTAAGGTAAATGATCTGGTATTTAAAGCGAGCATGGCATGCATTACTATGTCTTCGTGGTACACATGTTCCAAAAAATGAATATGAAATTCTCTTAAAAAAGAAAGATTATATAATTTATTCCATGTAGTTACCCATATATCATTTTTTTCTTCATAAAAGTATTGAGCCATACATAATTTACCTTTTCGTGTTATATTAGGGTAATTAGTAATTTTGAGTGAATTTTCATTCTCATCAATTTGATTGATTCCAGCTGCAACAAAGTCTACTTTTTCTTGTGAAATAATATTATATAAAGTCTCAATGCAATCAGGAACAATGGCGTCGTCGCTATCCATAAAGTATAGATATTTCCCTTGAGCAGATTCAATTGCTGTGTTTCTCGTTCCTCCCAAACCGAGATTTTTTTTATGTGTAATTATACGGATACAGTTACCTCTAGGATGTGTGTGTTTAAGTTGGTAGACTATATTCATGCTGTTATCATGCCCTAAATCGTCTACTATCAAAATCTCTAAGTTTTGATAGGTTTGGTTTAATGCGGATAATAAGGCGCGTTCAATGTATTGTTCTACATTATAAATAGGCATTGAGAGAGTTATTAGGCACATACTTTTCTTTAATCATTATAACAAAATAATATTAGGTGATTACAAAGTTACTTTAATATTTGTAATGATGAAAGTTATTTCGTTTTTTATTGATTTCTTATCTCGAGCTTGCCTTGTATTGAAAAGAATAATTTCATTAGAATAAAACTTTGGATTATTTTCATTACCTTTGTTCTGAATATTATGTTTGTCTAAATAATGGGACTGATGTAAATTCTGCAATTCCTCTATTGTTTAAGACTATTGTTCTTTAATTTAAATTTTAATAATATGGTATATATTATTTGTTATGATTGGCCTTCAACATCTGGAAATCATACAGGAATGAGGTATCTTTATGAATATATTCAAAAAAGAAATCCTGAATTATATAAAATGTATACTTTTAATATGGGTAGGCGTTTTTTGGATAAGGGAAAAAGGGGGAAGAAAATCTCTGTGTTTTTTACGGCACTTAAATTAGCAATGACATATAAATCAGGAGATAAATTTATTCTTACTGAATATTTACATAGAGATTCGTATCAAATATTGTTTGCAAAAATAATACGCTTTATACGTCCTAAAGCACCTGTATATGCTATGGTGCATCTTGTTCCTGAAAAATTGGAAAGGCGATATTCAAAAGCACAAATAAAGAAGAGTTCACGATTTGTTACAGAAATTGTAACATTGGGAAGTAGTTTGACATGCTATCTTAATAATTTAGGAATAGAGAATGTTTATACTTCATTTCATTATGTCGATAATAATTATTATACTCCTTCTGCAAACCTTTATAACAGAAGTGATGATGTCAAAGTGATAGTAATGGGTGCCTTGGCGCGTGACTTTGAACAGATCGCTTATATTGTTTCAAGACTTCCGCAAATTCATTTTTATATATGCAAAGGGCGGGAAAATATTGATTATTTGTTTTCCGGCTTAAAGAATGTAACATTGGTGGGGTATGTCCCGGAGGCGGAACTAAAGCATTATATGAATGATTCTGATATTTCATTAAATGTGATGAAGGATACTATTGGAAGTAATGTAATTTGTACTTCAATGGCAACAGGATTAGCGATGGTGGTTAGTGATGTTGGATCTATACGGGACTATTGCGATGAAACCAACGCATGTTTCTGTTCTTCTCCCGATGATTTTATAAAGAGTATTATGATCTTGGCAAATGATCGAGAGTTGCTCAATTCGTTAAAAAAAATGTCCTTGAAAAAAGCGCAGCAGTTTTCTATTGATAATTATTGTGTTAGCTTGTCATCTTTATTGAAATAATTGGAGAGTATAGTCGTTTACAGTTTCTTCCAAACATGATGAACTAAAACTTGCAAAGACACATTTAGTGTGAGTTTTCTTAGAGCATTGCATAAACGTAAAAGGTCGTGTAAGCTAAAGTCGTTTTTTAACGAATGCTGTAAGAATTTATATATATAACGTTTGATCGCTTTTTTGAATTTTCTTTCGTTAAGGTGGGAATGGTAGTTTATACTAATCCATTCTATGAAAAGTATTGTTGCTCTAATCTTTTCTTTATTGAAATGAGTGGAGTTTGATATATTCTCTCCTTCGGCATTTCTCCAACTGACGGGATTGCCTGGTAAAGATATGATCCCTCCTGTAAATTCTGCAAATTTAGCCCATGTCGCATCATCGGTGCACCAGGCCAAAGGGAACTTAATAAATCCTCCCGTTTGTTCCCATACTGTTCGGCTAAATACATACTCACAGGCGGCAGAACTGATTTTTCCAGATAATTTATCTAATAGGAATTCATAACCAGAAGTTAAATCGGTTTTAAAAGGAGGGTTTTTATACTTTAGTTTGCCATACTCGTCAACTACTTCTAAAGGGAAACGGAATATACGTTTTTCATCAGAATATTTTTGTGAGGCTTGAATTACACGTGCTACTCCGTCAAAGGGCATTAGGTCGTCATCTGAAAAAAGCCATATAAGTTCTTCTTCTGACAATAATATACATCGTTCCCAATGGCCGGGTAGGTCTTTTTTACCCATGTTTTGCTCAAAACGATGATATATAATGTCAAACTTGTTTTTGTAATGATCTACTATGGTCTTTAATGGGTAGGGACTTGCGTCATCACCAATGTATACGGTAAACTCGTGGCTGTTTTGTTTAGCGATAGAATCAAGTGTTTCTTGTAAAAAGCGTGGTTTATAAGCTGGTATGATAATTGCTAATTTTTTCATTTTTATTGCTATCAATTAGGTTTTGCAAATATACACATTCGGTTTGTTTAAATATTGTATTTGCAAACTTTTGTGATGGAAAACTATACTAGCAAGTTGCTGATAGCAAAATAATCCATTGAATTTTCTCTTTTGTTTTTCAGATTATATGTATGTATTATTAATAATAGTTAATTGCATGTGTGAAATTCTGCTCTATTTGTAAACAATCTCTTTTTAGATACTTCCTATGGATATTATTCCTTACTTTTGCAAGTAGAAAATGAATATTCAAATATGGAATCTCAATACTCGGTAAGCGTTATCATCCCTATTCATAATACAGCTCCGTATTTACGACGTTGTATAGAGTCTGTACGTAATCAGACGTTGAAAGATATAGAAATCATATTAGTAGATAATTTGTCGACCGATGATTCTCCTTCTATTTGTGATGAATATGCTAATATTGATTCTAGAGTAAGAGTGTTGCATCTTGATGAGGCAGGTTTGTCTATAGCTCGTAATGCAGGAATTGAAATAGCGACTGCTCCATATATTGGGTTTATAGATAGCGATGATTATATTGAACCGACAATGTATGAAAACATGTTGTCAGCCATGGTGCAGAATAAGGTTTATATGGTATATTGCAATTTTTGCTTTGAATATGAAGATGGCTGTATAGAACAAAAGTATCCTGATACAGGTAATGTGTATGTACGTACTAGTCAAGATGTTCAGCGGGATATTATTTTTGAGAGAGTAAGTAGTTCTGCTTGTACCAAACTTTTTGATAAGATTTTTTTTGATTCTTATCGCTTTCCTATAGGTATGTTTTTTGAGGATCATGCGACTATTTATCGCTGGATAAGTATTTGCGATAAAATAGTTTGGATTGATGCTGCTTATTATCATTATATACAGAGAGGTGATAGTATTTGCCATACAATCAATTCTATAAAACGTTATCATTATTTCTTGGCTGAATATTCAAGATTGGAGTTTGCAAAGGAGCGGCGGTTGTTTGAAGGTAGAGATTGGTGTGATGCCGTCAATGTGATTGTGGAAAATTGCTTTAATCATTTTCAAGAGTTTATGACGGATCCTAATCATCAATTGTATCCTGTTGAAATTAAAGATATGAGGAATAAGTTGAGTAGATGGCGTTTTTTATCAAGAAAAGAATTGTCTTCTAAATATTATAAACGATTACGTAAGATAACTTATTTTTGGTCGATTTATTATTGGACTCACTTTGCCAAGAAAAAGAATTAAAAAATGACATGATGGAAAAAGAATCCCCTTTAGTTTCGGTTATTATTCCTGTTTATAATGCGCACAATTCGATAGCTAAAACGTTGCAGAGTGTTATTAATCAAACGTATACTAATCTTGAAATTGTTGTAGTGAATGATGGAAGTACAGATGAAAGTTTAGATATAATAAAGACGTATGCGGTTGAAGATCCCCGGATTGTTGTATTTGATAAACAAAACGAGGGATTAGTGCAGGCGCGTAAATCGGGTATAGATATTGCTACTGGCAAATATATCCAATATTTAGATAGTGATGATATTATGCATGAGGATGCAATAACTAGACTGGTTAATAAAGCAGAGGAAACGCAAGCGGATATGGTAGTGGCCCCTTTTATGTTTTGCTATGATGGAGAGTCTCATAAATCAACTTTTTTTAATTTTGTAGAGTTGTCAGGCGTGGAGTTTTTGAAAAATATTCTTTTAAAAAAGGCTTATTGGTGTGTATGGTCAAAATTTCATCTTCGATCATTATATCAGAATGAGATAGAAAGACCGGATATATCATTTGGTGAAGATGTCGTTCTTTCCACACAATTATTGTTATACTTACAAAAAGTCGTTTCAGTTGATTATATAATCATTGACTATAATTTTACCAATACGTCAATGTCACATCCTGCGAATTTTGATGATAAAAAGTATGGAGACTTTGTGAATTATACAATATGGATTGAAAATTATATTGATAAAAAAGGGTTGGGGGAAGAGATGAAGGAAGCACTTGCTCATTTCCATCTTGAAAATGCTTTTAGAAGAATTTATTGGAAACGTTTTGCTGGTATTAGGAAGGAAATGAAACGGCTTGTTAATGAAATGGAATCCTATCCTTGTTTAATAAATAACTTGTCAAAAAGAGAACGTAAGATTGTGAATGCTTATAGAGTATCAGGTTTCTGGGGAGATTTGAAACTTAGATATTATAAAATGCGTCATAAACTATAATGTTTCAAATAAATTAAGACGTTGAGAAATGAAGCATATATTGTTTATCGCTTATAATTTAGTAGGAGGGGGTGCAGAAAAAGCTCTTGTGGAATTATTGCGACATTTCGATTATTCCCGGTATGAAGTGACATTATGTTTGTTATATAATGAAGGGGTTTATATTGATGAAATCCCGGCTAAGGTAAAAGTTATTGTTTTATATGATAGACATGATAAGTTTCATCAGAAATCTTTTAGGAAATATGACAAGCATAATAATTCTTTTTGGCTTGCAATGCAGATTTGGAAAAAAACTCCACGTTGGCGTTATGATGCCATTATCTCATTTTTGGAAGGTTACCCATTGCTATTTCACTCTTTTATAACATTGAAAGGAAAGAAAAATATAACTTGGGTTCATTGTGACTTATATTCTTTCCATTGGACTGCCTCTTATTTTAATACTAAAGTAAAAGCCGAAATTGATTGTTATAGAAAGATGGATAAGATCGTTTTTGTATCTCGTCTTGCATTAGTCAACTTTGATCGATTGTATAAAATAGATGTGACTAAATCGTGTATTTATAATGTTGTCGATTCGGCTCATATAAGGTCTTTGAGTGTGTCAGAAGAAGCCCGGCATTTTCCAAAGAAAAGCTTGGTTATAACTGCAATTGGTAGCCTGAAAGAGGTTAAGGGATTTGATAAATTAATTAGAGTGGGAAAACTTCTAAAAGATGATGGTTATTCGTTTTTGATTCAAATAATAGGTACTGGTGACGACTTAGATGATTTGATAACTCTGAGAGATGATTTGGGCTTAAAGGAAAACATTCAGTTTCTTGGGTTCATGAAGAATCCTTTCGGGTATTTGAAGCATTCTGATATCTTCATTAGTACTTCTTTGTCTGAGGGATTGTCATTGGTGATTTGCGAAGCATTAATCTTGGGAGTTCCTGTAGTTGCTACAAAGACAGCTGGCGCTATGGATCTACTGGATAATAGTAAATATGGCATATTGGTGGAGCATGATATCCCCTCTATTTATCAGGGAGTAAAAATGCTTCTTGATGATTCTGAACTTCGCAGACAATATGTAGAAAGGGCACAAGAAAGGGCCAAAATGTTTGATGTCCAGAAAGTGCTGGATCAGGTGTATGATTTATTAGAATGAATGAGTTTGGAATACGCTTATATGCTAAACATGCGCTACTTTTTATTTTGCTTTGCTTTTTGAAAATATATTATTTATTTTATATAACAATATTATTAGTTTTTTCATTCTTTTGGAGAACTTACGTGTGTGGCTAATCAAAGGTATTATATCTCTAAGTTCTGAGTTCTGATAAATGGATAAACAGTTACGTGTTTGTTCTAGGTCGGTTAGAATCTTATTTGTGTCCATAAGTGTTCTGTAGTGTATTTCCAAAAGGTTTTCTCTGAGCCATTTATCTCGTTCTTTGGGACCCACAGATGGATTTGTGGCACTGAATCCTCCTCCGTCATAATCGGCAATATCTATTGGAATATGCTTATAGCTACAGTTTTTGATGACAATGCTGTGAATAATATGTATCCAGTCGGATACGATAGTATAGTTTGTATTGTATCTGTAGCCATTGAATAAAGAGTGATGTATAAAACACGCTTGATGGCAGAAGGTGTCTCTGATCAAAAGAAGTGCTGTATTTATGTGGTCGGGGTATTGAATATGTAATTTATAGTTGTCAGGCAAAATGACAGTAATGTCGCAATAAATATATTGAGTGCCGTCAAACTGTATTTGAGAGAGAACGTCTTCCTTTAAACAATCGCCTGAATTTAGAAAGTATAAATATTCACCATGGGCTTGTTCGATACCTTTATTCATACCATAGTAAATACCATTGTCTGGTTCTGATATCCAATATGTAAGATGCGTTGTCTCCTTTGCGTATTGAATGATTGTTTCTTTACTTCCGTCAGATGAGTTTGCGTCTATTATTATATGCTCGTATGAGGTGAATGATTGTTGCTTAACACTTTCTAAAGTATTGATAAGGCCTCTGTTGTTATTGAAGTTTACGGTAATGATGCTTAATATTGTTTCTTTCATTGTTTTATTATTAATGAATTAGTTGCTAAGTAAGCAATTATTGTTATACTATCAAAATGAATTGAAAATAAAAAGATGCTAAATATAAAAGGAGTGTTCTTTAGTTATCTGTTGTTTGGCTAAGCATGGTGTCTATTATATATTTAGCAAATACATTTGGTGCCCATTTGCTATTATATGCATTGAGTACTTCTTGGTCATTGACAGGGGGAAGATTGTCGATATCTTGTTTAGCCTTGTTCCAATTGACTTCTGAAATGGGTAGATATCCCATCTCTGATAATTCTATAACCTCTTTTCCAAAAGGGAGATACCATTTAACGTGCAGTTTGTCGGTTAAAATGGCAGTTCCCACAGCAAAACTTTCGATAAAGCGGTTAGGAATACTGTTTCTATAGCCAGATACATTTAAGTTGTATTGGAAATGTGAAATATGTTTACAAAATTGATTTAATGGAATGATCAAGTCTGTTCTTTCCAAACTGTTATCTAGTGTATCTGAATTGCCTGGATTGATAATACGAGCGTCATAATCTTTCCCTTTTTCAGATATGATATGAGCTAATATGGCTCTTTTTTCGTTGGGATGACTGATCTTTTCTTTAAAATATCCCATGATTTCACTTTCCGAGTTGTAATCCGGTGCATTGTGAGGGGTAATTGGCATTGGGCCACAGGCATTTCCGAAATAGCACATCAGAATTCCGTCTTTTATTGGCATTTTATCATTAATCATCGTTTTGTATGCGGCTTTCATTCGGTCGTAATCAAAAATAGAACAATAACACAAACATCGTGGCCCAATCATAGACGCATGTATTTTTGATTTATAAGTCAACACATCCGGATGGTAAGGAATGTGGATGCTGCTGGTGAGAGGAAAACCGTCAGAGGATATTTCTTTAGGACATTGAGCCTTAAAATAATAGTCAACAGAATGTAATAATTTAATATCGAACAAAAAGGGAGAATCTGCTATGTCATAGCAGAATTTTATTTTCTTGTCGTTGTAGATAATGAATCCTTGTAGATTGTACGAAGTATAAGAATATATAGGTTCTTCTTGTAAGTTGAAGAATTGGCGGATTCTTTGGCTTTTCTCTCTAAAACGTTGGGACTTGTGAATAAGTCTGTCTTCCAATTTCATCTTTTGGAAACTTAATATAATTTTCCCCTGTTCGTTCAATTCATAAAGGCCATATAGTAACCATAAATAATAACTGCGGAAGTTGTAAGGAACAGTGGTGATGTATACTTTAGGTATATTGATTTTATGGTGTTTCATATATAATTAGTTGTTAGATTTGTATTCTTTCCATTCTTCTTCAGTTCCCCAGTCAATATATTCTGAGACTATTAGAGGGCGGAATGATTCTCCTTCCATTAACATACTGAAAATGATATGTGATAGATAGAATGCCTCTTTGTTGCTTTTAAGAGAATTCAATTTTTCGTAATGAACTAAGAATGTTTCTGCAGATCTGAAACAATATCCACCTACACAAAAATAACGTCCTATGATTCGTTTCTCAATGATATTAGTAACATACATGCTGTAATCCAATTCAATATAGCTTTTGTTTGACGGATTGACTCTTTTTAAAGAGTCGAGCGGGTATGAACATATATAATTTCCTGCTATCGGTTTAATTTGAAAATAGTTATCTGTGTCTTTTACCATAAATTCTCCTTTTAAGTTATTCTGTTTTATGGTTTCAGCTATAGTATATGGTTCACTAGATGAATTATCAAGCAGGGTGATTGTGACACGTTCCCATAAGTTTTCTTTTTGAAATGCTTGCTCAATTTCATTCAGGAGGTGATATTTTTGAACATGCTTTTTTAGTAGGGTGATGTAGATATGGCTGAATGATGATAATGAGATGCCTTGAACACTCTTGTAAAGAAGTAATTTTCCTGACGGATCAGAATCGAAGATGTAAGGCTTCTGTAGTTGATCGGCAGCTGCGGGTATAATTAGAATCATAGTTTATTAGGAATATTAGTTAAACTGAAAATGATTGATTTTAAATATTCTACAATTTCAGGTTTGGTGGCATATTGCATAATTCTCCAGAAATTCATTAGTTGGAATGTTTGATAGTATTGATCATACCACGCGAATTGCGATGCCATTTTACAAATTCGTTCATCCAATATTTTCAGAATTAGATGCAATCTTAGACTGTCATATTTATTTGTATACATTTTTTCTGACCAGTAGAAGGCTGTATCTTGTCTTAACTTAACTATATCTATCAAAGGGCTTTCAATGAATGAATCCAAAAAATCTATTAGGTAGTTTTCTCCTCCATCAAACAGAATATTGGATAGAGTGAGATCTCCATGACATTTTCCAATAGGAATGTATATCATGCCAGGACGTTCAAAAAAAGAAGCAGACTTTTTTAATAAGAGGGCTATGTCTTGGTCGTTTTGTAATAGCTGATTTTGGGCTATCGTTTCCTTGATGTTTTCAAACTTATGTTGGATAATTGTGTAAGGAATCTCTGTTAGACTGGAGTGGCTTATTTCCCATTCAATAAATTCTTTTAGGGTACAATAGAATTTGTTGATTGCTTTTTGCCCAGAGCGCTCAAAAAAATCTATGAAATTTAATGCATAGACGTATTCCATCTTAATAATACAGTTTGATGCCTCATTTACAATAGAGAATATTTGGGGAATCTGGATTTTGAAACCTTCTTCTTGTGAGTAATTTTTTTGTTTCTCTGCTTGCTTTATTAAACGCGGTATATAGCTAATGTTATTTGTCCCTTTTAATACAAATAAGGTGTTATTTTCTTGGCTTATACTTATTTGGCAACCTGAATGTCCTTGTACTTCAATTTCCATACTTAATTAGAATTTACAGATTTGGATATACTGGGCCTGACTCTGAATTGCAGCCTCTATTCCAACAGGAGAATCTTCAAAAATTAATGTTGCTTCGGCCTTGCAGTTGAAATGTGACATGATTGATAAGAAACATTCTGGGTTTGGTTTACTCTCCATAACGTCAGAGCCTGTGATAATCAAGTCGAATAAACTGGACTGCTTTATGTAATCGAGCAAATTGTATATATTTTGTTTTTGGGCGGTGGAGGCTAGTGCGGTTTTTACTCCATTACGTTTCATTAATGCAATGAATTCTAACAATTGATTGTTGGTACGGATCAAATTGAAGTAGTTGGGGTATATTCGGGCTTTCATTTCTTTTATTTGTTCAATCATATTGGCATCATTGATACCTATATATTGCATGAACTCTTTTAGTCTCATTCCAAATAGACGATGATACATATCTTCTGTGAGAAAAATGTTGAAATGTGATAGCACCTTTTTGTATGCTTGAAAGTTAGCTTCTTGGGTGTCTACAAGAGTTCCGTCAAAGTCAGATATAATTAATTCCGTTTTCATTTTGTTTGATTTAACATCTTGTTAAGTTCTTCTGGTGTTCCATAGGATGAGTACTGCTCACATACGGATAGGCGGATTTTTTTATTTTGTTGAATTAGATAATTATAAAGCAAGGAAACGTAAAATTCGGGTTTATTATGGTTGGTGTCATCTAATAAACTGTGAGCGGCTTGGAGAAAGCTACTAGACTTTGAAAAGAAATACGAACCAATCAGAGCATGGTTGGATATAACTTCTTTTTCTGCTGTCCGAATAACGAAATCGCCTGATGTTAAAGCATAGCTATAGCGTGGGTCATCAGATGTAAAAGATAATAGAACACCTTCAATTGAGTTTGCAGGATCGTTTATTATATTTCTGATAATTTTATTGTAATTCGAGCTGTGGAATTCCAGATCGCAATCCATAACTAAAATGGCATCGTCTTTAGCAATACCAGCTTCAGCAATCAGGCAAGTTTCTACTGCTCCTCTTGTGGTTTTATCTACAGTATAAATTTGAGCTTCTGGAATCTTTTCTTTGATAATCTGATCTATGTGATGAGTGATAATATGTTCTTTCCGCACAATAAACGAGTATTTACGGGGAACATGAATGTCATTAAGGCTGTTGACCGCTCTCATAAACAATGGAATTCCTTGATATTCGATCAGGGGTTTAGGTTGGATATACCCTTCTTTTATAAAACGGCTTCCTTCACCTGCCATTGGCATAATTAGATGTAATGTGCGCATAATATTAATAAATTAGATGGTCCGAGAAGAATTTGTGACAACAATTTATAGCCTTTGAAATTATGTGCAAAAATACATGAAAATTTTGTATTTTCATATGTATCTTGTGAATTATATATGTGTTTAAGATAAAAGAGATGTATAAAAATGGATATACTGGGCATGGAGAGTCGGTAAAGATTAATAAATCTTTTCTTTAAGGGTATTCAGTGTTTTTTGTTTAACTATGGGGGAACGGTTCATTAGATGTTATAATTCGGTTTATTATGAAAAAATGATATTCTTTTTTTTATATAAAAGTTATTGTAAATATGACCTGATTTGATTGCCGAATGAAATCTGCAGTTTTTATAAAAAGTGCTAGTTTTATTCGGCAATTTACCCAGTATTTGTTTGTATAACTCTAAAACAAGAAATGATGGATACGCTTTATAGGTCATATCGAATGTTGCTTAGCAACATATCCACTAATTTTATTCGTTGTCTCCATGATGAGATAAAATGGGATAATAAACTTATCGCGATTTTAGGTCCACGTGGTGTTGGCAAAACAACCATGCTCTTGCAACATATCAAGTTGTATGATAATATTAACGAGACCTTGTTTGTGACAGCTGATGATTTGTATTTTGCGGAACATAAAGTGTTTGATCTGGCAATGGACTTCTATCAGCATGGTGGAAAGAAGCTCTATATTGATGAAATACATAAATATGGTGGTTGGGCTCGGGAGATAAAGAATATATACGATTTGATTCCCAAGCTACAAGTCGTGTATGCTGGTTCCTCCATATTGGATTTGGAAGTCGGAGAGGTTGATTTGAGTCGTAGAAAATTGGAATATCGTATGGTGGGGTTGTCTTTCCGCGAATACCTCGCAATTTCGTATGGTTATTATCCTTTCTTTCAGGAAAAAGGATATTTGCTTCGTTTACAAAGTATTATTAAACAGACTTTAGAAAATGATATACCGACTTTTGCGAATATGAATATAGCAGCAGCGTTGAAATTGAAAAGGCTGTTGTATATCATAGTGAAAAGTATTCCGTTTAAACCTAATTTTACCAAGTTGGCGACCTTGCTTGATATGAATAGAAATACAGTTTCCGATTTGATGTGTTATCTGGAAAAGGCTGGAATAATTAATCAGCTTCGGGCGGAGACAGAAGGCATTAGACTTTTAGGCAAAGTGGACAAGGTGTATCTGAATAATACGAATTTGGTTTATGTACTTTCTGGCAATATCCCGGATATAGGCAATGTGCGGCGAAATGTGATTCCTCTTTGGGTATTTGTTTCTTTATATTGAGATAATATGTATATTTGTACGATGTGAACTTAAACAGATTGAAATATGAGTGGCAAGATTTACCCTATCGGTATACAGAATTTTGAAAAAATTCGTAAAGGTGGCTATTTTTATATAGATAAAACAGCATTGGTTTATCAACTGGTGAAAACCGGAAGCTACTATTTTTTGAGTCGGCCGCGCCGTTTTGGCAAAAGTCTGCTTATTTCTACGCTTGAAGCCTACTTTCAAGGAAAGCGGGAACTCTTTGAAGGACTGGCTATGGAGAAGCTGGAAAAAGATTGGGTAAAATATCCTGTATTACATCTTGATCTTAATACGGAAAAATATGATACTCCGGAAAGTTTGGAGAATAAACTGAATGGGGCGTTGGTGGAATGGGAGAAGATATATGGCGAAGAGCCCTCGGAGAAATCTTTAGCGATGCGTTTTGAGGGGATTATTAAGCGTGCCTGTCAGCAAGAGGGGCAAAGTGTGGTGATTCTAGTGGATGAGTATGATAAGCCGATGCTGCAGGCTATTGGTGATGATGTTTTGCAAAAGAGTTTCCGCAATACATTGAAAGCCTTCTACGGCGCATTGAAAAGTCAGGACGGCTGTATCAAATTTGCTTTGTTGACGGGAGTTACCAAGTTCGGTAAAGTCAGTGTATTCAGTGATTTGAATAACCTGAATGACATTTCAATGTGGAATAAGTATATAGACATTTGTGGTGTGAGCGGACAGGAACTATACGATAATCTGGATGTCGAGCTTCATGAATTTGCCAATGTGCAGGGAGTGACGTATGAAGAGATATGTGCCCGGTTGAAAGAAATGTATGATGGTTATCATTTCACGCACAATTCCAAAGGAATGTACAACCCCTTCAGTCTGCTTTTGGCTTTTGATAGGAATGAGTTTAAAAGCTACTGGTTTGAAACAGGTACTCCCACTTATTTGGTGGAATTGCTGAAGAAACACCATTACGACCTTCATCGGATGGCTCATGAAGAAACCGATGAACAGGTACTGAACAGTATAGACTCTGAATCTACCAATCCTATTCCGGTAATCTATCAGAGCGGGTACCTTACCATTAAAGGATATGATGAAGAATTTGGAATTTACCGTTTAGGTTTTCCTAATCGCGAAGTGGAGGAAGGATTTATCCGTTTTCTGCTTCCTTATTATGCGAACGTGGATAAAGTGGAATCTCCCTTTGAAATTCAGAAATTCGTTCGTGAGGTACGTGCCGGTGATTACGAATCTTTTTTCCGTCGTCTGCAAAGTTTCTTTTCTGATATTCCATACGAGCTTGCCCGCGAATTGGAATTACATTATCAGAATGTACTTTATATTGTATGTAAACTGGTCGGTTTTTATGTAAAAGCGGAATATCATACGAGTGAAGGCCGTGTGGATATGGTATTGCAGACCGATAAATTTATCTACATCATGGAATTTAAACTGAATGGTACTGCGGAAGAAGCTCTGCAACAGATAAATGACAAACACTATGCCCGACCATTTGAAACGGATTCACGAAAACTTTTTAAGATTGGTGTGAATTTCAGTGCTGAAACGAGAAATATAGAAAAGTGGTTGGTCGAAAATTGAACTGCCTGCGCCGGAAATAAGATATCCATTTCTCATATTCTCATAGATTTGATTTAAATGGCAGATAATTAATAAAGTAAGCTATGAGAAATACTTTTAAAATTGGTATTTCTCATAGTTTTATTCGCAAATAGACCTTGATTTGGGTTATTTCTCATACCTGTTGAACTCTTTCTCATAATGGCCCGGTGTTGGTATATAAATAGGCTGTGTGGGCTTACCTATATTCTGTAAGTTGCCTTTTGCTTTTAGGCGACGGATTTGCCTACTGGCCATACTTTGAGTGAAACTGCAGAGCGACTGCATATTACTACGGGTTAATACAGGATGAGTTGCAAAATAGGCAGTAAGTTTCTTGTCGATCTCTTCTTCTGAAAGAGAAGCCGAATGTGGCTTGTATTTTGAACGTCGTAGATGAGTGCTCATGCACAAACTCTTTAAATCTCTGTCAGCTTGGAAATTAATGGACTTAAGTTTCACTTTGTCAGCACGAGTGGTAAGCGAGTGCACGGGCTCGGTAGCTTGCAATGTAATCTGGAAATAGCCGATTCCATCCAGATGTACTCGTTCTCCCTCGCATAGGTGGTTTCCCATGCATCTGCTCAATTCCATTAACATGGCTTCTACTTCTGCTTTCCCGAAAGTAGTTGCCATGTGGATTTCTCTTGCCAGCTTTTGAGTGGTCACATGTTGAAAATTAACCACCCGTGGGTGATAACTAGGTTCTTCCCCTTCTTTTTCCGGTTGGGGATTCTTATAAAACTCGAATTGTATTGCCATCTTTGTTTTAATTTAATGGTTATTTATATGTTATGTACTGATGCTCTTAGTGTATCTTGCTTTTATTCTTTTATTATTCAACCGCCATCCTGATTGTTCCACTGGAGTGAACGGTTCTTTTTACTCTAGTAGACAGAACTTTTTACTGTAGTGAACAGGCCTGTGCACTCCAGTGGAACGATTGGGATGCTCTTTCAAAGATACGACATTATTAGGTGAAAAACAAGTAATTAACTAGTTGTTTTCATGAAAGAAATAGCTAGCTGTTTTCTAAGATAAGCTTGGCGGATAAACAGGAGAATAGTTGTGTCTGACTATGAGAAATACCCTGATAGAGTATGAGAAATAGCGGCTTTTTGAAGAAAATCGATGAGGATAGTATGAGAAATACCTATTTTAAAAACGTTTCTCATAATGTACTTCTTTGATTATATGTGCTTTATCTGAAATCTATGAGAATATGAGAAATAAAATTGAAAAATCTTTTCTAGTAGAAAGATGAAATAAGTATTCTCTGAAAAGTTGTTTGTGTGGAATATTTACAGTATATTTGTATCGTAATAATCGCCCTACAAAACACATGCAGGACAAATAAATAAAGTAATGAGAATAACACTGGTAAGAGACGATGGCAAGGTGAACACTATGCGTACGTTGAGAATTGAACAGCTCGTGGAGCAAATGAAAGTGGAAACTAAAACACAGCCTGTCTCAAAAATGAGAGAAGTCCTGCCTTTTATGCTTCCGGGTGATAAAAATGACTATGTACAGAAAGTGCCGAAGCTGATACCTGCAGCCGCCTTTTTTCGCAAAGGCGGCATAACGACGATGAGTGAATACAACGGAATTGTGATGATTCAGGTCAACAACTTGTCCGGACGTATGGAAGCGGATGAAGTGAAAGAACGGGTAAAGGAGCTTCCGCAGACTTACTTAGCTTTCACCGGTTCTTCCGGAAAGTCTGTGAAAGTATGGGTGCGCTTTACTTATCCCAATGATCGTTTGCCGACAACTAGTGAAGAAGCGGAGCTTTTTCATGCGCATGCCTATCGGTTGGCAGTGAAATTTTATCAGCCACAACTTCCTTATGATATCGAGCTGAAAGTACCTTCGTTGGAGCAATATTGTCGTTTAACTTTTGACTCGCACTTGTATTTTAATCCCGAAGCAATGCCTATTTATATGAAGCAGCCTGCCGCTATGCCGGGTGAGGTGACTTACCGCGAACGGGTGCAAACGGAAACTTCACCGTTGCAACGGCTTGCACCGGGATATGAAAAGTGTAATGCGCTTTCTGTCCTTTTCGAAGCTGCTTTTGCACGTGCGTTGGATGAAGAGACTGATTATCAACCGGAAGGAGACAAACAATCGCTGTTGATTAATCTCGCAGGACATTGTTTCCGTGCCGGTATTCCGGAGGAAGATACAGTGCGATGGTCTCGCGCTCATTATCGCTTGCCGAAGGACGATACATTGGTTCGGGGAACCGTGCGAAATGTATACCGCACTTGTGAGGGATTTGCAAGTAAAAGTAGTCTGTTGCCGGAACAATTATTTGTCATGCAGATGGATGAGTTTATGAAACGGCGTTATGATTTTCGTTTCAACCAGTTGACATCACAAGTGGAATGTCGCGAACGGAACAGCTTTAATTTTTATTTTCATCCGGTGGATAAACGGTTGATGGCAAGTATTGCAATGAATGCACATTATGAAGGGCTTAAGCTGTGGGATAAAGACGTGGTACGTTACCTGAATTCGGATCATGTGCCGGTTTATCAGCCTATCGAGGAATTCCTTTATGACCTTCCTCATTGGGATGGTAAGGATCATATCGGCGATCTTGCCAAGCGAGTTCCTTGTGATCATCCTCATTGGGCACAATTGTTTCGTCGTTGGTTTCTTAGTATGATAGCGCATTGGCGTGGAATGGGAAAGAATCATGCAAATAGCACTTCTCCTATATTGATAGGTCCACAGGCTTATCGTAAGTCTACATTTTGCCGGTTGATTTTGCCTCCATGCTTGCAGGCTTATTATACGGATAGCATTGATTTCAGCCGGAAGCGGGATGCCGAGTTATACTTGAATCGCTTTTTATTGATTAATATGGATGAGTTCGATCAGATTGGCATCAATCAGCAGTCTTTCCTCAAGCATATTCTGCAAAAGCCCGTTGTCAACACACGACGTCCGAATGCTTCGGCTGTGGAGGAACTTCGTCGGTATGCCTCTTTTATAGGAACGAGCAATCATAAAGATTTGCTGACGGATACTTCCGGTAGTCGCCGTTTTATCGGTGTGGAGGTGACTGGAGTGATTGATGTGGTCCGCCCTATTGATTATGAACAATTGTATGCCCAGGCAATGGCACTGCTGCGTAGTAATGAACGCTACTGGTTTGATGAGAAGGAAGAGGCTATTATGACGGAGGCGAACCGGGAGTTTGAGCAGTCGCCGGCAATCGAACAGTTGTTCCAGGTGTATTACCGGGTAGCGGAAGAGGAAGAAGAGGGAGAATGGTTACTTGCTGCAGATATACTTCAGCGGATACAAAAGGCAAGTAAAATGAAGATTTCTTCCGGACAGGTTAATTATTTCGGGCGTATTTTGCAGAAGCTGGGAGTAAAGTCATTCAGGAAAACACGCGGAGTTTATTATCATGTGGTGGCTGTTGGGCAAGGGTGATGATGAAATAATGCACGAGATGTGCATTTTATTATTTTATAATAATTATCTTTGCGTAATAACGTGAGATATATGAAGGCTATGATAAGAAATCCTTTTATAACAAGTGGATATGTGTCTGCTGATTATTTTTGTGACCGTCAGCAAGAAAGCGAACAGTTGGTACGCGAAGTGATGAATGGGAATAATCTGGCTCTTGTCTCTACCCGACGAATGGGAAAGACGGGGCTGATCCGTCATTGCTTTCAGTTTCCTGAAATTAAGCAGGGCTATTACACCTTCTTTATTGATATATATGATAGCCGGTCATTGCGCGACTTGGTATTTGCACTTAGTAAAGAGATTTTGGAAGTACTGAAACCTATAGGGAAGAAAGCTTTGCATGGTTTTTGGGAATGTGTAAAATCTTTGCAGGCCAGTATCTCTTTTGATGTGAATGGTATGCCTTCTTTGAATTTGGGATTAGGAGATATACAAGCTCCGGCTACTACGCTCGATGAAATTTTCCGGTATTTAGAGCGAGCGGATAAGCCTTGTTTGATTGCCATTGATGAATTTCAGCAGATTACCGGGTATGCAGAGAAAAATGTAGAGGCTACTCTCCGGACTTATGTGCAGCATTGTAATAATGCGCGTTTCATTTTTGCCGGGAGCCAGCGACATGTGATGGGGAATATGTTTTTGACGCCTTCCAGACCTTTTTATCAAAGTGTGTCAATGATGCATTTGGAAAGTATTCCTTTAGAAGAATACATTCGTTTTGCATGTATGCATTTCAAACGTGCAGGCAAAGAAATAGAAGAAAGTGCTGTTACCACAGTTTATCAACAGTTTGAAGGAATCACATGGTATATACAAAAAGTATTGAATACACTTTATGATATGACCCCGGAGCACGGAGTCTGTAAAGTGGAAATGGTGTCAGAGGCTATTCGGCAGATTATTGATTCATTCAGATATACTTATTCGGAAATCCTTTTTCGTTTGCCGGAAAAGCAAAAGGAGTTACTGATTGCTATCACTAAAGAGGGAAAAGCGAAAGCTATTACTTCCGGTGCTTTCATAAAGAAATACAGACTGGCTTCAGCCAGTTCTGTGCAGGCAGCATTGAAAGGGTTACTGGAAAAGGATTTTGTGACCCAGGAAAAGGGAGTGTACCAAATATATGATCGTTTTTTGGGTATTTGGTTGAAAGAGAATTATTGAGTCGTTTTTCGTTTGTTGAAATGTGCTTTTCGATAAATCGCGTTAATAATTAGCTGAAACTACTGCCTGTTAATCAGTTTTATTGTATCTTTGCGGTCTTAACTTTTTTAATGGTAAATAATGAAGGAATTTCTACAACTAATGCGACGTTTCGTGTCGCCTTATAAGAAGTATATCGGCTGGGCTATTTTGCTGAATATTTTGTCTGCTGTATTCAACGTATTTTCGTTCACTTTCTTGATTCCTATTCTGAGTATTCTGTTTAAAACAGAAGGAGCGGATAAAGTATACCATTTTATGGAATGGGGTAGTGGTGATTTAGCAGATGTTGCCAAGAATAACTTCTATTATTACATATCTCAAATGATAATGGATAATGGTCCTACTATAGCCCTTATCTTTTTAGGATTGTTCCTGATGATAATGACATTGTTTAAAACCGGTTGTTACTTTGCTTCTTCAGCTGTAATGATTCCATTGCGTACGGGAGTGGTACGTGATATCCGTATTATGGTATATGCAAAAGTAATGCGCTTGCCAATGTCTTTTTTCTCTGAAGAAAGAAAGGGAGATATCATAGCTCGTATGAGTGGTGACGTGGGAGAGGTTGAAAACTCCATTACTAGTTCGTTGGATATGTTGATGAAGAGTCCGATTCTGATTCTTCTTTATTTTATCACTTTGGTTATAACGAGTTGGCAGTTGACCCTTTTTACCATCGTTGTATTGCCGGGAATGGGTTGGCTGATGGGAGCAGTCGGAAGAAAACTGAAACGCCAGTCATTGGAGGCACAGTCAAAATGGAGTGATACGATGTCGCAATTGGAAGAAACATTGGGTGGATTGCGTATTATCAAAGCTTTTATTGCAGAAGATAAGATGATTAATCGTTTTACCAAATGTAGTAATGAATTGCGTGATGCTTCGAATAAAGTTGCTATACGTCAGGCATTAGCGCATCCGATGAGTGAGTTTTTGGGAACCATTCTGATTGTGGCCGTACTGTGGTTTGGTGGTACATTGATTTTGGGACAGAATGCAACCATCGATGCTCCGACATTTATCTTCTATATGGTTATCCTGTATAGTGTAATCAATCCGTTGAAAGACTTTGCTAAAGCAGGATACAACATTCCGAAAGGTTTGGCTTCTATGGAACGTGTTGATAAAATCCTAAAAGCAGAGAATAAGATTAAGGAGATTCCGAATCCGAAACCGTTGAAAGGTTTGAATGACAAGATTGAATTTAAAGATATCTCTTTCAGCTACGATGGTAAGAGAGAGGTACTGAAACATGTAAATTTGACAGTTCCCAAAGGAAAAACGATTGCACTGGTTGGACAGTCAGGTTCCGGTAAATCTACCTTAGTTGATTTGTTGCCACGTTACCATGATGTACAGGAAGGTGATATTACCATTGACGGAACGAGTATCCGCGATGTGCGTATTGCTGATTTGCGTAGTCTGATTGGTAATGTAAACCAGGAAGCTATTTTGTTCAATGATACATTCTTCAATAACATTGCTTTTGGTGTGGAGAATGCGACAATGGAACAAGTGGTAGAGGCAGCAAAGATTGCCAATGCACATGATTTCATCATGGAGAAACCGGAAGGATATAACATGAATATCGGTGACCGTGGTGGAAAATTGTCCGGTGGTCAGCGCCAGCGCATCAGTATTGCCCGTGCCATCCTGAAGAACCCTCCGATTCTGATTCTCGATGAGGCTACTTCTGCATTGGATACCGAATCAGAACGTCTCGTGCAGGAAGCGTTGGAACGTTTGATGAAAACACGTACGACGATTGCTATTGCCCACCGTCTTTCTACTATTAAGAATGCAGATGAAATCTGCGTGTTGTATGAAGGAGAGATTGTAGAACGTGGTAAGCATGAGGAACTTATAGAATTAAACGGCTATTACAAACGCCTGCATGATATGCAACAACTGTAATGCGGCAATTGTAATTTTTTGATAATGCAATGATATTATTAAGTTTTGATACAGAAGAATTTGATGTACCTCGTGAACATGGCGTAGACTTTCCGTTGGATGAAGCGATGAAAGTATCAGTCTATGGTACGAACCGGATACTGGACTGCCTGAAAAAAAACGGGGTGAAAGCCACCTTCTTCTGTACAAGCAATTTTGCAGAAAATGCGCCGGAGGTGATGCGGCGTATTATGGACGAAGGACATGAAGTGGCTGCGCATGGATGTGACCATTGGCAGCCGCAGGCTTCCGATGTCAGCCGTTCAAAAGAAATCCTGGAGCGTCTTACCGGCAGAACGATAGAAGGCTATCGCCAACCGCGTATGTTTCCCGTATCAGATACGGAACTTGAACGAATGGGGTATGTGTACAACTCCTCACTGAATCCCGCATTTATCCCCGGAAGATATATGCATTTATCAGAGCCGCGTACCTGCTTTATGATAGGCAAACTACTTCAAATCCCGGCTTCTGTAACTCCATGGATTCGTTTCCCACTATTTTGGTTGTCTTGTCATAATCTGCCGATGTGGCTTTATCAAAGCCTGGTAAACCGGGTGTTGAAACATGACGGATATTTTGTGACCTATTTCCACCCATGGGAGTTTTATCCGTTGGGTGAACACCCTGAATTTAAAATGCCTTTTATCATCCGCAACCATTCCGGTAAAGGAATGGAGGAACGTTTGGATATGCTTATCCGCAACCTGAAAGAAAAAGGCTACCCTTTTATGACTTACTCGGAGTTTGCGCAGATAAAACTGGCTGAACTAAATAAACCGGACGAAAAATGATTAAATTGGCTATTGTATCCCCCTGTTATAATGAGGAGGAAGTGTTGGAAGAGTCAACCACCCGTTTGACAGCTTTGTTTGATGACTTGGTGGCGAAAAAAAAGATCAGCGCCGACAGTTTTGTGCTCTTTGTGAATGATGGCAGTAAAGATCGTACATGGAGCATTATTAAACAACTGCACCGGACGAATCCATATATAAAAGGAATGAACCTGGCTCGCAACGTAGGACATCAGTATGCCATCATGGCCGGTATGATGACCGCTAAAGACTGGAGTGATGCCGTTATTACCATTGATGCCGATTTGCAGGATGACCTGAATGCGATTGAGGAGATGATCGATGCTTATACACAAGGATATGATGTCGTATACGGGGTGAAAGTATCCCGCCAGGCAGATCCGATGCTGAAACGTCTTTCCGCAACCGCTTTTTATAAATTACAGCACCGGATGGGAGTAGAGACAATCTACAATCATGCGGATTTCCGTTTTTTGAGTAGGAGAGTACTGGAACAGCTGTCTCATTATCAAGAACGTAATGTCTATTTGCGTGGTATTATCCCATTGCTGGGTTTTCCTTCTACTACGGTAGATGACGTAATCCGGGAACGGACAGCCGGAACCTCCAAATATACAGTAAGAAAGATGTTCAGCCTGGCCTTGGACGGAATAACCTCTTTCTCGGTGAAGCCTATTTACGGTATTGTTTATCTGGGAATTATATTTGTTTTTATCAGTATACTGATAGGAATTTATGTATTGTATTCTTTAATTTCGGGTACGGCAGAGCATGGCTGGGCATCTTTGATGTTGTCTGTCTGGTTTGTCGGTGGAATTGTTCTAATGTCAATAGGAGCTGTCGGGTTGTATATTGGGAAAATCTATAAAGAAGTAAAACGTCGTCCGCTCTATAATGTGGAAGAAGTACTATACGATGACCAAGATAAGTAAAGCTATATTTGACAGGCATCCGGACTGGCGGGATAAGTTCTGGCAATTCGTTCGTTTCGGAGTTGTCGGCACTGTATCCTCGGCTATTCATTACGGAGTGTATTGTCTGGTTTTACTGGTTGCAAACGCCAATATCTCTTTTACGGCAGGTTATGCCGTCGGATTTATTTGCAATTATTTCCTGACTACCTTTTTTACTTTTCGTTCCAAGCCCTCGTCTCGCAATGCGGTTGGGTTTGGCTTTAGTCATCTGATTAATTATCTGCTTGAGATTGGTTTATTGAATCTCTTCCTTTGGATAGGGGCAGGCGAACTTCTGGCGCCGATACTGGTGATGATAATTGTAGTACCTATCAATTTCCTAATTCTTCATTTCGTTTATATCTACAAAGGGAGAAAATAATTTTATTAAATCTCTTTCATTTAATTCATAAAAAGAAAAGGCTATTATGAAACGTTTTCTAAATCTTATTGTATATATACTTACGATACATGTTTCGGCTTTGCTGATCGCAGGACTGTTTCGCCTGGTACTTTTTATCTCATCCTATCATCAATTGACTTCTGAAGCCTTGTCGGATAAGAGCCTTTCAATGCTTGCTTTTGTGCATGGTGTCTGGTTTGATAATGTGATCGGTTGTTACATACTTTTGTTGCCGCTGACAATTGCGGTGGTGTGTGGAGTCTGCAACTACTATGGGAAAGCATTGTTCCGTTTCTTCACAATCTTTTTCAGTGTGTTTTATGGACTGGTCTATTTAATCAGTGCGTCGGACATACCCTACTTTGCCTATTTCTTTAAGCATATCAATTCTTCTATATTCGAATGGTTCGGTTATGCAGGAACTACCGCCGGAATGATATTGGGAGAAAGTGCCTATTACTTGTCCATCGGATTATTCCTGCTCTTCTTGGCCGGGTTCATAGTATGGCTTGTCTGTCTGTCGCGTTATTTCCATCGTCGTAGCCTTACCATTTCCGCTTCGTTCCCATTTTGGAAGAGAGGAGTTGTGGTTCTGGTCGGAGCTTGTCTGATCGGCCTCTGCATCTTTGGAATTCGGGGGCGTACAGGTTATAATCCGATCAAAGTGAGTGCGGCATATTTCTGTCAGGATGCTTTTCTGAATCAATTGGGAGTAAGTCCGACTTTTAATCTGTTGACGAGTGTGATGGATGATATGCGTCCTGAAAATAAATACTTGCATCTGATGGATGAGCAGGAAGCCATAACTAAGGCGCAAGCTCTGCTCAACCGTCAGGGAGAGGTAGCCGTCTCACCGTTGGCTGTGTACAGACATGCTTCAAAAGCAGATAGTGTGCAGCAAGGTCGCCCCAATGTTATACTGATTATGATGGAATCCATGTCCAGTAAACTGATGAAGCATTTCGGGCAATCAGAGACGCTGACTCCTTTTCTGGATAGTCTGTATACCCGTTCTATTAGCTTCCGTAATTTCTATTCGGCAGGAATCCATACGAATCATGGTTTGTATGCCACCTTATATTCTTTCCCGGCGATGATGAAACGAAACCTCATGAAAGGCTCTGTCATTCCCCGCTATTCGGGACTGCCTACTGTCCTGAAAGAAAACGGTTATTATAACCTTTTCTTTATGACGCACGAAGGGCAGTATGATAATATGAACGCTTTTTTCCGGACAAACGGCTATGATGAAGTGTTCTCACAAGAAAATTATCCGGCTGATAAGGTTGTGAATAGCTTCGGAGTACAGGATGATTTCCTGTATGACTATGCAATTCCGGTATTGAATCAGCGGGCTGCCACCGGAGAGCCTTTCTTTGCTACTTTGCTGTCCATCAGCAATCATCCGCCGTATGTGATACCTCCTTTCTTCCATCCGAAAACGAGTGAACCCGAGACGCAGATTGTTGAGTACGCGGATTGGGCTTTGCGTAAGTTTTTTGAAGAGGCACGTAAACAGCCCTGGTTTGATAATACGATATTTGTGTTGGAAGGAGATCATGGCAAATTGGTGGGAGACGCCGAATGTGAGCTGCCGGAATCTTATAACCATATCCCGCTGATGATTTACTCCAGCCGTATTCATCCGGAAGAGAAAAACACTTTTGGAGGTCAGGTAGATATACAGCCTACGATATTGGGGCTGTTGAATATTGATTATCTACAGAATAATTTTGGAGTGGATTTGCTGAAAGAAGAACGTCCCTGTATGTTTTATACTGCCGACAATATGATTGTGGGACGCAATGATACGTTATTGTATCTTTATAATTACGAGACGCAGCAGGAATTTACTTATCATATAGACAATGGCAAATTGAAAGCCGTTCCGATGGATGATCGCTTTTTGCCTTTAAAAGAATATAGTTTTTCCATGCTCCAATCGGCAGAGTTCCTTGTGAAGCATGGAAAAACGGTAAATTCTGTCCCTTTTACTCAACAATAGGAGTAGTTTCGGTTTTTTCAGGCTGTTCGTTTTTAACGAACTTGTATACTTTGGCTATTTGCCGGAGCACTCGTTTAGGAGATTCGTAAACCTGTTCGAACTGATACCCCTCTTTCTCAAATTCAGGAAGATATTTCTCTGCGTCATTGGTGCCGATCAACAAGAAACCTTTGGCAGGACGTTTTTGGTAGAAGTTGTCGAGACGGTTATGCAGGTAGAAATTAATCTCGAAGTAATGTACAGGGTCACCTGCTGCATGCAGACTTTCTTCAATGAATTCGTACATAGTCCCTTCGCTTTCCGGCGCAATCTTTTCGATCTCTGCAGCGACGAATTTGACGGATTTCGAATTTAATGCTGCCGGCTGATAAGCACCGTCCAATGCAAGGTATAATCCCATGGTAAGCACGACGAGGGCATACAGGAAGCGGTTGCTCAATGCATGTTTCCGTTGATAGAACCACCAGTAGATACCGAGGACGGTAGGAACGGCAATCAGCAACAAGGCTCCTGCACCGCTGATATTTTGTATGGCGCGCATGAAATTAATGTTGTCCTGTGCGTGACGGCCGTGGAAGATTGTTTCAGGGATGAGCCCGCATTTTAATACAATGAAGCAAGTGAACAGCAACAGGCTGATTACCGCAAGAATACTTCCATATACTTTGATGACTTTGGATTGCTTCTTGACCAGATAAAATAGATATTTGGCAAGGAAATAAGCAATGAAAGGATAGATAGGCATCAGATAGACGCTGCGTTTGCTCTGCGGAATGCAGTAGAAAACGAAGATGACGACAATACTGGTGAAAGAGAATAAATCCACCGGATCCATATTCTTTATCCAAGCAGTGAAACGTTTCCACCAAGCGGCAGGCTGGATATTGAATTTATGGTAAGTCAGGCTGAACAGGGAAAGTACGACTAACAGTGTCCAGGGAACATATCCGGCAAACAAGGTCACGAAATTATAGTGCCAGGGGTTCACGCATGAATTATAGCTCATGGTATTGGTCATGCGGCCGAGGTTTTCCTCCATCACTAATGCGATGAATTCTTCTCCACCTTGTTGGTAAGCAGCTACGTACCAGCAGATAGGCAGGATGAGAGAAAGGATAGCCCAGGCGGAAAGTAGCAGGAATGCCTTGAAGAAGTTGACACCCCGGAGTAACAAGAATATGCCTACAACTAAGCATGGAATGATAGTACCTACCGGTCCTTTAGTCAGTGTTCCGCAACTCATCAGGAGAATGGCCAGCCAGGGAATACCTTTAAGCCCCTTCTCATACCATCTGTAGAGACAATATAGAGCGCCAACGGTGAGCGCTGTCAATACCATGTCCACCCGGCAGTTGGCTCCGGCCCGGTGTAATTCGAAATTAGTCAGGGTAATAAAGGCGGCCAATAACGCCAGTTGCACTCCTTTTCTTTTGGCAAAGAACAGAAAGCCGCAGAGAGTCATGGCAATCAAGGCGATGGCGGACGGCAGGCGGGAGGTCATTTCTGTGACTTGCCCTCCGTTCACTACTGCTGATACAGCAGCGATGCTCCAATGGAAGAAAGGCGGTTTGTAAGCCATTTCTCCTCCGTTGTTTCTGGGTAAGATCCAGTTTCCGCTATCCAGCATGGAATAGGAAACAATAGCTTCGCGAGGCTCACCTTTCGTGTGGTATTCCGACAAGCCGAGGAAAGGCAGGATAGTAACTACGCAAATGACTAATAACAGCCAGAAAGCTTTGTTTGAAGTCAATGTTTTCATCTTTTCTTATGATTGAAATTTATGTTCTTTTATTTTCTGCCGAAGTCGGCCGGAATTTCTCCCCATTCTTTCGTTTCCCATTTCAGGATACGAGTGGTATATGTATTTTCCCGCAACCATTTTTCTGCCCGTTCGATCAATAAAAACAGTTCTTCCGTTTCCGGAGTGCGGGGGAGCTTGGTTTTGCACTTCTTCTGTCGTACCCAGCTGATCGCATTGGCGCTATCACTGTAAATAGGCATGTCGAAACCTTTGTTCTTCAACAACGCCAACCCGTGTACGATGGCTAGAAACTCGCCGATATTATTCGTGCCTTTCATCGGGCCGAAATGAAAAATTTCCTGTCGGCTGGCAATGTGTACTCCACGATACTCCATCGGTCCCGGATTACCGCTACAGGCTGCGTCGACTGCCAGGCTGTTGTCGATCACGCAAGAGGGTAAAGTATCTGATGAAGGTTTGGAACCTCCTGATTTAGACTTTGCATTTTTGCCGATATAAGCGTATGGAGACATTGTCAGCGCGCGTTCCGCTTCTTCGCGCGTATCGAATGATTTGTATTTGGCAGCTTCGTATCCTTTGATTTGAAGCTGGCAGTCTGTCCAGGAAGTGTAAATCCCGGGTGTGACGCCTTCCCATACAACATAAAATTTTTGTTTTGCCATTTTTCTGACGATAAATTTAGATAGTCAATGAATTGACGCTGCGAAGGTACAAATATATTCTCTAACTGAACAAGTTAGGGGAGCTACTTGTTATAAAAAAAAGAGAGTTTAAGAATATAAAATAAGAAAGGAACTATGATGGAAAGATCTTTTAGTGAAGCTTTGAAACAACGTCGGACTTACTATTCAATTACTAATCAGTCACCTATATCCGATCAGGAGATCGAATGTATCGTTAATATGACCGTGCGTCACGTACCGTCAGCATTCAATTCACAGACTACACGTGTGGTGCTCCTGTTGGGAGAATCTCATAAGAAATTGTGGCAGATCGTGAAAGATGCATTGAAGAAGATTGTGCCGGCTGAAGCTTTTGCAAAGACAGAAGAGAAGATAGATCATTCCTTTGCCTGTGGCTACGGAACTGTACTGTTCTTTGAGGATCAAAAGGTAGTGAAAGGACTTCAGGAGGCTTTCCCGTCTTATCAGGAGAACTTCCCGGGATGGTCATTGCAGACTTCTGCCATGCACCAGCTGGCTATCTGGGTGATGCTTGAGGATGTAGGTTTCGGAGCGTCGCTGCAACACTATAACCCGCTGATTGATGAAGAAGTGCGCCGTGCATGGAACTTGCCGGAACATTGGCATCTGATTGCGGAAATGCCGTTCGGACTTCCTATTGGCAAACCGGGTGAAAAAGAATTTCAGCCGCTTGAAGAACGGGTGAGAATCTTTAAATAAATCGGGAATGAAGAATGAATAATGAAGAATTGGATGGCATAATGGCTAAAATTCTTCATTCTTCATTCTTCATTCTTCATTAAATGATTAATTTTGTGAGCAAAATTAGTCATTTATGGTTCGTATCTTCCTTACCGGCTATATGGGTGCCGGAAAAACGACGCTGGGTAAAGCATTTGCCCGGCAGATGGATATACCGTTCGTTGATCTGGACTGGTATATCGAAGAGCGTTTTCACAAAACCGTTGGAGAATTATTCACTGAACGAGGCGAAACAGGATTCAGGGAACTGGAGCGGAATATGCTTCATGAAGTAGCCGAGTTTGAGAATGTGGTTATCTCGACGGGAGGTGGAGCGCCTTGTTTTTTTGATAATATGGACTTTATGAACCGGACCGGAAAGACGGTTTTTCTCGATGTGCATCCGGATGTGCTGTTCAGACGCTTGCGTGTGGCTAAACAACAACGCCCTATTCTTCAGGGGAAAGAGGATGACGAACTGAAAGCGTTCATTGTTCAGGCACTTGAGAAACGCGCGCCTTTTTATCACCAGGCACAATATATCTTTAATGCAGACGAACTGGAAGACCGTTGGCAGATTGAAACATCAGTGCAACGTTTGCAACAACTTCTTGGATTATAATCTGTGCCTAAATTGTATATCAGACTTTATTTTTTTGATACTCTTTATTGTTCATTCAGTCAATATTAGTACCTTGCACTCGTTATGAGATTTTTTTTATTGACTAATAACACAAAATTAAGGTAAAGTCTATATCATGAAAACTTTAAAAGAGAAATTTGGAGAGTTATCCGCTAGAATAAAAGCGTCCGGACAGCCTGCAAGGGTATGGTTTCCACAGTATACACCGGCCTCATTATTAAATGCGGAAAACTGGTGGGAAGCATTGGCTGTATGTGAATATGCTTTGGACACAAAAGAAGACGAGAAACTGATAGAAGATTTTTTTGAACTGATATTCAGTGCTTTTGACTGTAACGTAGAGGTCGATCTCAACGCAGAAGAATATGAATTCTGGTGGGAGAAGGTGATACAGGTATGTGACCGTGTAGCTGTGTTTAGCGGTGCGGGATGGGCACAGAAGGGTGCGCAATATTCTGAAGCCCGTTATGGAAAGCGGGATATGAGTTATTTGTTCCCGTATTACGAAAAGGCTGCCGATATGGGTTGGGCTGAAGCGGAAGCAACTGTTGCCTATTGGCGATACATGGGATTCTATTGCGAACAAAATAAAGAAGAGGGCGAACGACGTTTTGCTGCTCTCACTTCTCCCGAAGCTATTTTATGGGGAAAACATTATCGTGCTTTTGTCGAAGAATTTACAGGCGATAAAGCGAAGGCGTTGCAGATGCGTCATGACCTGCTTGCCGAACTGCCTGAAGGAGAACGTTTGCGTGCTCATGTATATGCAGCGCTGGGAGACGCGCTCGACAGGGCGGAAGGCAGCGTGGCAGAGGAAGCTGCTTACTACGAAAAGTCTCTGGAGATAGTTCCCAATCTTTATAGTCTTAAAAATCTGGCTACCCTTTATTTCCGTTATCCGGAACTGAATAAACCGAAAGAACTGGGCTTTGAACTTTGGAAAAAAGCCTGGCATGCAGGGGTGTGGTCTGCCGCTAACTTCCTGGGATATAATTATCAGGAAGAAGAATGGCTGGATATGCCGAAAGCTATTGAATGGCTGGAAAAGGGGATGCTTTATTGTGAGTCTTACAGTGCGTATGAACTGGCGCTGATCTACCTGTATAATGATGAATATAAGAACGTGGAACGTGGACTGGTGTGTCTGAACCGTTGCGTGGAAGATAACTATATACAAGGTATAGAAGGACTGGCTAATATCTATTTCAACGGTGAATTGGTGGAAGAGGACATGAATCGTGCGAAAGAATTGTTGGAGAAGGCTATTGAACTGGGTTCGGGAAATGCAGCTTATCGTCTAGGCTGGATGTATGAGCGTGGCTTCTTGTCTGAACAACCGGATTATGTGAAGGCGTTAGAGTATTATGAAAAGGCAGCTTCGCTGAACAATGCCGACGGATATTGTCGGATGGCGCTTTACCTGGCTAATGGATACAGCGGTGTAAAAGATGCTGATAAGTCGAGAGAATGTTATGAAAAAGCAGCCGAACTGGGTTCCTGCTTTGCTCTTGTAGAACTGGCGTTCTTGTATGAGAATGGCGATGGGGTGGAGAAGAACTATGAAAAGGCATTTGAACTGATTAGTAGGGCTGCCGGACAGGGTTATCCTTATGCGATGTTCCGTTCTGGTCTTTATATGGAAAAAGGTGTTCTTGGTGAAGCAAAACCGGAAGAGGCGTTCGCTTGGTATACAAAGGCGGCAGAAGCGGATGATAATGATGCGATCTTTGCTCTGGGACGCTGCTATAAAGAAGGAATCGGAACGGCAGAAGACTGGGATAAGGCACTCGAATGGTTCGGCAAAGGAGCGGAGAAGGAAGAGTCCCGTTGTCTGACAGAGCTGGGCCTGGCTTATGAAAATGGCAATGGCGTGGAAGAAAATCCGCAAAAGGCTGTGGAATATATGATGAAAGCTGCTGAACAGGACTATGGTTATGCCCAGTTTAAGATGGGAGACTATTATTTCTTTGGTTGCGGTCCCTGTCTGGAAGACAATAAAAAGGCTATGGAATGGTATGAGAAGGCTGTGGCCAACGAAATTCCAATGGCAATGTTGCGTATGGGTGAGTATTACCTGTATGATTATGACAGTCTGAACGAATCGGAAAAGGCTTTTGCCTATTTCAAGAAAGCTGCCGAATACGAGTGGTATAGCGAAGGATTGGGTATCTGTTATGAAATGGGTATCGGAGTGGAAGATAATGAAACGGAAGCTTTTAAATATTATACGCTGGCTGCGGATAATGGAAATACGATGAGTATGTATCGTACCGGACTTTGCTATTACAACGGAGTAGGTGTGAAACAGAACTATGCCGAAGCTTACCGCTGGTTTACGGATGCGGCAGGGAATGAAAATATTGCTGCGACTTATTATCTCGGTAAGATGATGATGTATGGCGAAGGTTGTACTCCTGATCCGGAAGCTGCGGTGCAATGGCTGCTGAAAGCTGCTGAAAAAAATAGCGACAAAGCGCAATTTGAACTTGGAAATGCCTATCTGACGGGCAAAGGCGTGGAAGAAAACGATGAAATTGCAATGGAATGGTTCGAAAAGGCCGCAGAGAATGGCAATGAGAAAGCTCTTAAAATTACCGGAAGGAGGAGAAAGTAAAAGAGGAACATGGAAAAAGAAGGGAATAATCTGTTTCAGGTCAATCTTAAAGGTATGATTGCCCTGTTATCAGAGCACATTTATAGTAACCCGAATACTTTTGTTCGCGAATTGTTGCAGAATTGTGTAGATGCCATCACGGCACTACGCAATATCGACGAGAATTATAAAGGACGTATCGATGTCTTTCTGAATGAAGACAAAACGGTGGTGTTCAGGGATAATGGAGTCGGACTGAAAGAAGAGGAAGTTTATCGTTTTCTGACGGTTATCGGAGAGAGTTCAAAACGGGATACTCCCGATGCGGACGATTTTATCGGAAGGTTCGGTATCGGATTGTTATCTTGTTTTGTGGTGACTAATGAAATCACCGTGGAGAGTCGTTCGGCAATGGGCGGACAGCCTGTTTGCTGGTGTGGCAAAGTGGATGGGACGTATCAGCTGACTTTATCGGACGAAGAACGGCCTATCGGGTCGCAGGTGGTGTTGCATCCGAAAGGAGACTGGATGCATCTTTTTGAATATGAAACGTTTAAGAAGATACTGGTCAGTTATGGGGAAGTGTTGCCATATCCTATCTATCTGCATTATCAGGGGGAAGAGGAGTTGGTAAATACGCCTTCGCCCGTATGGCTTGACCCGAAGGCGACTCGCAAGGAGTTGCTGGATTATGGGGCAAAAGTATTCCAGTCGTCTGCTCTTGATGCTTTCCGGATTTATACTGAAAGTGGTAAGGTAGAAGGGGTGCTTTATGTTTTGCCTTTCCGAACACAATTTTCAGTACGCAATTCTCATAAGGTCTACCTTAAACGTATGCTGTTGAGTGAGGACGATTGTAACCTGCTGCCGCCGTGGGCTTTCTTTATCCGTTGTCTGGTGAATGCGGACGGATTGCTGTCTACTGCTTCCCGCGAGTCTTTGGTGAGCAATGACCAGTTGAAGGATGCACGGAAAGAGATCGGGGTAGCTATCAAGGATTATCTGCGGGGATTGGTGCAGAATGACCGCGCCATGTTCAACCGGATCTTGGATGTTCATCACTTTCATATCAAGGCGATTGCTTCGGAAGACAATGAACTGCTCCGTTTGTTTATGGATTACCTTCCTTTTGAAACAAATAAGGGGCTGCGTGGTTTTGGAAGTATTCGTTCGGCAAGTAATGTGATATGCTATACCAAGAATCTGGAAGATTTCCGTCAGGTGCGCCGTATAGCCGGAGCGCAAGGATGGCTGGTGGTGAATGCTGCTTACACTTTTGATGAAACTTTGTTGAAAAAGTATGTCCGTCTGAATCCGGAACTTACGTTGGATGAAATATCTCCTTCACGGTTGCTGGAACAGTTTGGCGAAGTGGAGGCGAATAAAGAGTTTCAGGCTTTTGAAATGAAAGCGAACGAGCTATTGAAGCGGTTTGGCTGTGTCTGCCGTCTGAAACATTTTACTCCGGTGGATATTCCGGTAATCTTTGTGGCGGAGGAAAAGGAGAATGTAGCTAAAAGTGCCAATAATCCGTTGGCGGCTGTATTGGGGGCTGTCAATACTGCCAAGCAAATCCCACCAACACTCACTTTCAATGCGGATAACGAAATGGTGCAGACTTTATTGCAAATACAGGGAGACAATAAATTGTTTCAGCATGTGGTGCATATATTGTATGTACAATCGCTTCTGCAAGGTAAATATCCGGTGAACAGTGAAGAAATGGAGCTTTTCAACCGTTCGCTTAGCGAACTGATGACTTCGAAAATGAATGATTTTATAAATTTCCTGAATTAAAAAAAAGAGTATGAGATACACACTTGAAATACAAAAACTGCTGTTGCAGACACAGAATGACAGCCTGCATCCCCGTGAAAAAGCCAATCTATTGAAAGAAGCTATCCGCATCGCTGATGAGAACGAAGATGTGGAATGGGCTACGGAGTTGAGACTGGATCTTATCTATGAACTGAATCTTCTTTCGGCAGATGCGGAAGAGATTACAGTGTTCTCTAAAATCCTGGATGATTACGAGAATCACAAGGATGTAATCAAAGAAGAGGATTTGTTGTGGAAATATAAATGGATCTGGGCTTGTACGTTCGATCTGCCGGAAATTCCGATGGAACAGGTGAAAGCGATCGGTGAGGATTATAAAACCCGTATTCTCCGGAATGGATATTCTTTGCGGAGTTATTATCACCGCTGGTCTGTGGAATGTATTTGGATGCGCCAGTATGACAAGGCGAAAGAATATATTGACAAGATGCTGAATGAAAAGATAGACGATCAGTCGTGTGAGGCTTGCGAACTGAATTTTATGCTGGATTATTATCTGGAAACAGGGCAGTTTGATGAGGCTTACAGCCGGGCGCAGCCATTGATTAATAAGCAGGTCACCTGTTATGAAGCCAATTTGCGGGCTTATTTGAAGCTTTCTTATTATGCACAGAAAGCTGGCAAACCGGAGGTTGCCGCCGATATGTGTGCACGCGCCGAAGAAGCATTGCTGGGAAGAGAAAAGGATGAATATCTTTTGCTTTACTTGGGATTGTTTATTGCTTATAATATAATGACGAAGCCGGAAAGAGGCTGGGAGTATGCCGAGCGGTGCATCGGTTGGAGCTTGCGTACGAATACGTTGAAGAAATATCGCTTCTCTTGCGATATGGTAGAGGCCTTGAAGTATGAGACCCGTCCGGAAGTCTCCTTATCGTTGCCGGAGGAATTCCCTCTTTACCGTCCGGACGGAATTTATCAGGTCAGCGAGCTTCGCAATTATTTCTATCAGCAGGCGGAAGAGCTGGCACTTCGCTATGACGCCCGCAACGGAAATAGTGGTTATATGGACCGTTTGAAACAATTAATGTCCAATTAATTGCCAACATGTAGATTAATCCGTATTTTTGCCGTCCAATTATTTACTAAAAACACTGAATAACAGAAAATGAGAAAGTGGCGTATTGAAGATTCTGAGGAACTCTACAACATCACAGGTTGGGGTACCTCGTACTTTGGTATTAATGACAAAGGTCATGTCGTTGTTACACCTCGTAAAGATGGAGTATCCGTTGATTTGAAAGAACTGGTCGATGAGTTACAATTGCGTGATGTGGCATCTCCCATGCTGGTGCGTTTCCCGGATATTTTGGACAACCGTATTGAAAAGATGTCATCCTGCTTTAAACAGGCAGCCGAGGAGTATGGTTATAAAGCCCAGAACTTTATTATTTATCCGATTAAGGTCAACCAAATGCGCCCTGTGGTGGAAGAAATTATCAGCCACGGAAAGAAGTTCAATCTCGGACTGGAAGCCGGTTCTAAACCGGAACTCCATGCGGTGATTGCGGTCAATACGGACTCTGACTCATTGATTGTTTGCAACGGATATAAAGACGAAAGTTATATTGAACTGGCTCTGCTTGCCCAAAAGATGGGTAAACGTATCTATCTCGTTGTAGAGAAGATGAACGAACTGAAGCTGATAGCAAAAATGGCAAAACAGCTGAATGTGCAGCCTAATATCGGTATACGTATCAAACTCGCTTCTTCCGGTAGCGGAAAGTGGGAAGAGTCGGGAGGAGATGCCAGCAAGTTTGGCTTGACTTCCAGTGAACTTCTCGAAGCGCTCGATTTTCTGGAGAGCAAAGGCTTGAAAGATTGTCTGAAGCTGATTCATTTCCATATCGGTAGTCAGGTGACGAAGATCCGTCGTATAAAAACGGCTTTGCGTGAGGCTTCACAATTTTACGTGCAGCTCCATTCAATGGGCTTTAAGGTGGAGTTTGTTGATATTGGCGGTGGATTGGGAGTGGATTATGACGGAACCCGTTCGTCCAATAGCGAAGGTAGTGTAAACTATTCCATTCAGGAATATGTAAACGACTCTATCTCTACGCTGGTAGACGTGAGCGATAAAAATGGTATTCCGCACCCGAATATCATAACGGAAAGTGGACGTGCATTGACGGCACACCATTCTGTTCTCATCTTTGAAGTTCTTGAAACCGCTACTTTACCCGAATGGGATGACGAGGAGGAAATTGCTCCGGATGCACACGAATTGGTGCAGGAGTTATATGGAATCTGGGATTCGCTGAATCAGAACAAGATGTTGGAAGCATGGCACGATGCGCAGCAGATCAGGGAGGAAGCATTGGACTTGTTCAGTCATGGAATCGTGGATCTGAAAACCCGCGCACAAATCGAGCGTCTGTATTGGTCTATTACACGTGAGATTAATCAGATTGCAGCCGGTTTGAAGCATGCGCCCGATGAATTCCGTGGATTGTCCAAACTGCTTGCCGATAAATATTTCTGTAACTTCTCGCTGTTTCAGTCACTTCCTGACTCTTGGGCAATTGACCAGATATTCCCGATCATGCCTATTCAGCGATTGGATGAAAAACCGGAGCGTTCGGCTACTTTACAAGATATTACCTGCGACTCGGACGGTAAAATTGCCAACTTTATCTCTACCCGTAACGTGGCTCATTATCTGCCTGTACATGCACTGAAGAAAACAGAACCTTATTATGTGGCTGTATTCCTGGTGGGTGCTTATCAGGAGATTTTAGGAGATATGCATAATTTGTTCGGTGATACGAACGCCGTGCATGTTTCGGTGAACGAGAAAGGATATAATATCGAACAGATTATCGACGGAGAAACGGTAGCGGAGGTGTTGGACTATGTGCAGTACAATCCGAAGAAGCTGGTACGTACGCTCGAAACTTGGGTGACGAAATCAGTGAAAGAAGGAAAAATCTCCTTGGAAGAAGGAAAAGAATTCCTTTCCAACTATCGTTCGGGGCTTTACGGATATACTTATTTGGAATAACCGGCAGGGTGCCGGAGCCGGATTCTCCATTCGGTGAACTTATTAGAAATCAAGAAATGAGAGAAAAACTAACAGTAATTAAGGTGGGTGGCAAAATCGTAGAAGAGGAAGCCACCCTTCGTCAGTTGTTAAATGACTTTGCCGCTATTGACGGACATAAAGTGTTGGTTCATGGTGGCGGTCGTTCGGCAACAAAGATTGCCGCGCAACTGGGTATTGAAAGCAAAATGGTAAATGGTCGTCGGATTACCGATGCCGAAACGTTGAAAGTCGTAACGATGGTGTACGGCGGATTGGTGAATAAAAACATTGTGGCAGGTCTGCAAGCACGCGGAGTCAATGCACTCGGATTGACCGGAGCGGATATGAATGTAATCCGTTCGGTGAAACGTCCGGTGAAAGAAGTAGACTACGGGTTTGTGGGAGATGTGGAACAGGTGGATGCCACTTTATTGTCGGATTTGATACATAAAGGCGTTGTTCCCGTGATGGCTCCATTGACACACGACGGTCACGGCAATATGTTGAATACGAATGCAGATACTATTGCCGGGGAGACAGCGAAAGCGTTGTCGGCTCTGTTTGATGTGACATTGGTGTATTGTTTCGAGAAGAAAGGTGTGTTGCGTGACGAGAATGATGACGACAGTGTGATTCCTCAAATCACCCGTGCCGAATTTGAACAATATGTAGCCGATGGCGTTATTCAAGGAGGTATGATTCCTAAGTTGGAAAATTCCTTTGAAGCAATAAATGCAGGAGTTTCTGAAGTGGTAATCACCTTAGCGTCAGCGATTAACGACTCTGGAGGAACGAGAATAAAAAAATAATTCAAAAAAAAGTAGTGGGCGACTGTAACTTTTCATATCCTAGCCCGTCATTATTATAGAGATGCAAGAAATCAGCTTCCGAAACGATATTTTGCCGTTGAAGGATAAACTCTTTCGATTGGCTCTCAGAATCACCCTGGATAGGGCCGAAGCCGAGGATGTCGTTCAGGACACCATGATAAGAGTGTGGAACAAGCGTGATGAGTGGTCTCAATTTGAATCGGTCGAAGCCTATTGCCTGACAGTGGCAAAGAACCTGGCGATAGACCGGAGTCAAAAGAAAGAAGCTCAAAACGTGGAACTCACCCCCGAAATGGAGGAAGAACCTGATGCAAACAGTCCGTATGACCAGATGATTCATGATGAAAGAATGAACATCATTAATAGACTGGTAAACGAACTTCCCGAAAAACAGCGGCTTATCATGCAACTGAGGGACATTGAAGGTGAAAGCTATAAAAAAATTGCAACCTTGCTGAATCTGACAGAGGAACAAGTCAAAGTGAATCTCTTCAGAGCCAGGCAAAAAGTAAAACAAAGGTATTTAGAAATTGACGAATATGGATTATAAGGATATAGAACAGCTCCTCGAGCGATACTGGCAATGCGAAACTTCCGTTGAGGAGGAAGCAACATTGCGCGACTTCTTCGCAAAGGAAGAAGTTCCGGCTCATTTGCTTCGCTATAAGAATCTGTTTGTTTATCAGCAGGTTCAGCAGGAAGTAGGACTGGGCGAAGACTTTGATGCACGTATTCTGGCAGAGGTGGAGCCTACGGTAGTAAAAGCGAAACGTTTGACACTGACCGGTCGTTTTATTCCTCTGTTCAAGGCCGCTGCCGTAATTGCAATCATCCTTTCTTTGGGGAATGTGGCACAACATTCTTTCTCCGGAGATGATGGAAGCGTATTGGCTACGGATACCATTGGTAAACAAGTAACTGCACCGTCGGTCGCTATCTCAAATGATGTGAAAGCGGAACAGGTCCTGGCTGATAGCCTGGCGAAGATCAACCATAAGGTGCAAGTTATAAACGAATAGACATTTTCATTTGCTTTAAACATATAATATAGTTAGTGTGCTTAATTAAAACAACAACGAAGGCGAAACTGTGAAGTTTTCAATTCTCTCAAATTTTTATAATGAAACTAACTAAATAAATGGGCTACCGCGCGATGCAGTAGCCCTTTTATGTTTTTAAACTGTCTTTATTTAAACTGTCTTTATTTGATCTGCCGTATATTTTTTCTTGGAGCATCCACTTCTTGAGGATCTCCTTTATAGGCAATATCACCGCTTCCTTTGACGCGGGCAATCAGCTTCTGACTGGCATAGCAGCTGATGTTGCCGGAGCCGCTAATGCTTGCATCTGTGTTTTCTGCTTGCAAATCGGCAGCTTGAATATTTCCTGATCCGGCAATAGAATAGCTCGCTTGAATGGCTTTGCCGTTCAGATTGATATTGCCCGAACCGGAAATACTTGCCTGACATTCCTGACTCTCTATTTGTTGTAGTCTTACATCTCCCGAACCATTAATTGAAACGGCCATTTTTTGGCAATTGAATCCTTCTCCCTGAATGTTGCCCGAACCGTTGATGTGGAATTCAATATCTTTAGAGGTTTGTATCCCATTGATTAATCTTATATTTCCTGAACCGTTGACCGACAGCTTATTCAGTTCCGGAGCAAAAACTTTTATTTCCAGTTTTCCTTTCCAGATAGTGACATTCTTCTTGAATTTTATAATGAATGTACTACCCTCCACATACGTTTCTATAAGTGGTATGATGTTGTCGGAACCATGAATTTCGACATGGCTGCATGTGTCTTGCCAATAACTGATGTTGGCACTTCCCACTAGTTTGATTTCATTGAAGTGGTCGGCTTTCACTTCTTTGGAGATGTAATTCTTGCTGCCTACGATGTGTTTTCCCTGCAAGCAAGAGCCGGCAGTAAGTACTAGAAACATTCCCGTGACTAATACGAGCAATAAACTTGTTTTCATAATTACGTTTTTCTATGATTGATATAATGGTTAGACGGAAGAATTTGATCTAAAGTTGCATCTTCCATAAAGTTTTTCGTTAGCATCTTCTTTTTTATTACTTTTGTGGCTGTTGATAGGAGGATTATAATGGATAAGATTATAGAAGATGATGAGTTAGGGCGCTTGGTGATACGCGTCAATTCACGTGCGAGAAGTCTTGTGTTTCGTACCAAGAGTGATGCTGTTTATGTTTCAGTTCCTCCTGGTACCACCCTGAAAGAAGTGAAACAGGCCATCGAGAACCTGCGTGGAAAGCTTCTGGCCTCCCGGCAAAAAATCGCTCGTCCGTTGATTGATTTGAATTATAAGATTGATGCGGAGCATTTTAAACTATCTTTGGTGTCGGGCGAGAAAGATCAGTTTCTGGCTAATTCCCGGTTGGGTGTCATGGAGATCGTTTGTCCGCCTTATGCCGATTTTGCAGATGAAAAACTGCAAAGCTGGTTGCATAAGGTTATTGAAGAATCATTGAGACGAAATGCCAAAAGTATTCTGCCTTCACGTTTGGACTTCTTGTCCAAGCAATACGGATTGCCTTATTCGAGTGTGAAAATAAACTCCAGTCAGGGCAGATGGGGGAGTTGTTCGGCTCGAAAAGCTATTAATTTATCCTATTACCTGGTTTTGCTGCCTTCTCATTTGATAGACTACGTGTTGTTGCACGAATTATGCCATACCCGCGAGATGAATCATAGCGAGCGATTCTGGGCGTTACTCAATCAATATACAGAAGGAAAAGCATTGACCTTGCGGGGAGAATTGAGAAAGTACCGTACAGAAATATAAAATAAAGTTAGTTTTTATCCCTCATGCTTTCTATAAATAGGTCTTTGTTTATCAGCCTATTTGCGGAGTTCATCGAGCAAAAACGGATTCTTCACATTCTTCACTGTTAAGAACATTCTTCACTTCTCCCTATTCATGGAGGATAGCATCATTCTCCTTGTGTAAAGCACATCTATTATGTCGTAAAAAAATAAAAAAGACTGATTACATCCTGATATAATTTTCGTCTTTTCAATAAAGTAACCTTTAATGAGATGGAAAACATGAGAAAGAAACAAATTCTTTTTGCGTTTGGAATGGCCGCCCTCTTGTTGTACGCTTGCGTTCGTGACGAATTGTTCACGGACAGACAACAGGAATTATCAAACGAACTGGCTGTCGGTAAGAATCGGGAGTTAACTGTTGCAGCTGCCAAAGAATGGTATGTCGACAATGGGGCTCCCGTTACCCGAATGGGGGTGACGCAAAGCAATGTATCGGGAATATTGGTAACTCCTTCGTGGAATCATGCTAAAGAATGGAAGAAAGGAAGGTATGAAGTGGTGGAAGCCTCTTTGCGTTCCAACATGAATGTTATCCTTTATGACCAAGATACGAAGAAGCAGAAAAAGAAGATGAGCAAGAAAGAAAAAAGACGGGTGATGAACGTTGCTCGGTCTGTTATATTGAAAGATATTACGACGGGAGAAATCATTACTTTCAATATGATATTTATAGGTAGTCTGAATTATCTGATGAAGTACGATGATTTGTCAGATAACAATTATTTGCATCGGGTTCCCCATTTTGACGGTATGGTTTTATATTTTTGTCCCAGCGGTGAGTTTGTAAACGGTTGGAAGTACAAGAATGGTAAGATAATAAAGCGTCTTTCTCCTGTTCTTGATGAGGCGGCATTATCGGATACGCTATCTTCTGCTACAACTCGAGCTATACAGTGTTACACGAATTACTATACCGAATCGTATTACTATTGTCCTCCGATTACACGTTCTGCCTTTATGGATGACTGGGCGAGTTTTTATGGTACCGGTGAGTTTGGAGGCGGTATTGATGATGGTAATGGTGGTAATAGTGGTGGAAGCGGAGGTGACCCTACCCTAGAAGGTGGTGAATTAGAAGGTCCAACAATAACTGCACCTGCATGTTATTGGACTTACCGAGAAGTTCCATATACCGAATGTTATGATGATGGTTCTTCTGATGGAGGTGGAGGCGGTTATATCGGAACTCCCACTGATCCTTCAGTTCCGGTGAAGTCTCATGTAAAAAAAATTATAAAGAATACTGATAAGTTAACCCCTCAACAACTAGAGAAATTAGAAAGAGTCATTAAAGAAATGGAGGAAAAAATATGTTATGCTAAGCAGATTATTAATTATTTAGAGAGCGAAGGTTTCGCTTTTAATTATGTTTATATGGATCCTAATTTAGGAGGAGGAAGGGCAAATGCAGGGAATTCTATTTTATCTAATGGAACAGTAGATTTAGTGTTTAGAGGAGAGGATGATATAACCTATGGAAGTTTTGCTCATGAATTGGTTCACCTCTTTCAGATTCATTTAGGAGTATATAGCGGTACTATATCAAGAGGTATGATGGAATATGAACGGGCATTGATAGATGATATCATGTATTATTCAAAAATTAAAGGAAGTAAGAAATTTAGTGATGCGTGGTATGAAAAAGTAGAAAGAAGTTCGTTTGTGTATGGGAATAGGCCAGGCGAGGATAAAATTAAAGCTGTTGAATGGGATAAAAAACAAGCAAAATATTTAAATTGGCTTAGTAAACTTACTAAAAAAGGAACTCCTATCTCTATTCCCAACGATGATTTTAAAGAATGGATATCGTTATTTTCCGAGAATAGCAGGACCTATTCACCAGACAATGGGTATAATTACAATATAGATTATACACCTAAGCCGTTAGCAAAAGTTTTAGAATTGGCATCAAGTTGTTATTAAATAAATTCAGTTATTATGAGAACTATATACTTATTGATTAGTTTTTCCATCTATTGTTTACACGTACTTGGTCAAACAGATACGGAGATAATATATAAATCAACGAGTAATAATGCATATTATATGCACTATTATTCAGGATTTGTATCCATTGGTAATAACGTTTATCCATTGTCGGGAAAAGAAAATCCTTTAAATTGGCAAGATTGGTATCATTTTGATTGGAGGGAAGTAAAGAATCTGTCTAAATATATAGAACCTTACATTGGGCCTTATTTAAAAAATATTCAATTAATGGAAGATGATTACTTTAAAACAACAATATGGATTGATTTACAAGGGAATCTGATATATTGTGAATTTAATTATCCGTCTAAAATAAATATTCCACTTACGGTGATAGAACAAATCGAAACATCCCTAAAGGCTAATGGAAAGGTTAAGGTAACTCCTATTGGTACTCCTAGGAATGATATGTACTATGTACAATCTTGTGTCTTTGTTGATTTGGAGCAACTTCAATCGCGACTTTATCACCCTGTTGCCCCCTCATGGAATGATGATATCGCTATCCAACTGGATAATGTTTTTCCAACTGCCACTTATTATGCGGATTATTTGAATAGAAGGAGCTATGTCTCTTTTTATTCTGGCATGTTCAATTACACAGATGGTTCAACTGAAACGCAAGGAAATATTTATATATCGGGGACGGGCGAAGCGGCATTCACACTGTCTTTTATCAATGTTACCGACCGGGACATTATTCTGGATTTGGGTCAACTAACAGTTCGGATGGATGAGCCCGGATACACATACAGGCCTCGAATATCTTCTATAAGTATAAATGGAGGACCTCGGTTAGATATTAATTCACGAACAGCGGTAGTTGAGAATGATGGAGGTGTCGTTTCTATAATCTTCTATTTTGATGATATATTGGACATGTCTGGCAACTATTATAATACGTATCCGACAGCTTATAAGCTGAGCTTTTATTATGGCAATCATAATATATTTGAGCATGTTATAGATGAAAGATATGATTATGATGTGTGTGACGCATCAAGTATTACCTGGTACAGAGAAGGTTACATCATGTTCCGATATATGTATAACAAAAATAAGGTAGGGATGTTCTATAATAAAACCACTGATACTTATTTTTACTAAATCAATGAAGAACTTATTATTACAAAGCATACTACTATTCCTCCTGCTGACAAGCTGCTCCTCTGTCCCTTCTGATGTCCGCATAGCATTAGAACAAGCCGGAATAAACCGTCAAGAACTGGAAAAAGTGATTGAGCACTATAAAACCACTGGAGAAATACAAAAATTGAAGGCAGCATACTTCCTCATAGCCAATATGCCAGGGAAGTATGCCGAGTATTATAGTTGCAACGAACAAGCATACGAGATGTTTTTGCGCGGTAAAGATGCCAATAAACGCAACAATCGTGTGGCATACGAAGATTCTCTGGCAGAGCAGATAGATATGCTGAAAGATTTGTCGGGAGGATGGGTACCGCTTATGGTTAAGGACATTGATGTTATCTCAAGCAAGTACCTTATTGAAAATATAGATTTGGCATTTAAAGTCTGGAAAGAACCTTGGGCTTGTCACTTTACATTTGATGAGTTTTGTGAATATATTTTGCCTTACCGCATTCTTCACGAACCTATATCAGACTGGAGGAAATATCTGTACGAGAAATATTCGTGGGTGAAGGATTCACTTAAGAATGTATCCGATACAGAAGAGCTGGTGCTTCATCTTAATGACTTGATTGCAAAAGACTTTTGGACGCTGGACGAACTAGACATTCCTTTCGTGTCTGTTCCTTTGCTCGAAAAGGCAAAAGCCGGAGGATGCGACCAGCGTTACGTATTAATGATTTCCTTGCTACGGGCGATGGGGGTGCCTGCCATGATGGACTATGCACCACAACACAATAACACATTTAAAGACCATAAATGGGTGGTCTATTTGGATAGCCTGCATCATTACCGTCCCTGCGATGCAGGACGCATACGAGGTAAAATATTCCTCAAGGACAATTTGAGATGTGCCTTTCCGGCAGGGCTTGTCATCCCCTTGGCTGATGGCTTTGGTTCCAATGTGTTTCGCTATACATACGCTATCAACAGAAACAGTTTGGCAAAAAAAACGAAGAACAAACATGCTTTGCCTCCCTTTTTCCGTAGTTCGTGTGTTAAGAACGTGTCCGATCAGTATGTTTTCGACATGCACCCTGTAATATACGACATGCCGTCCGAGCTACAACTTAAGGATAATGAAGCCGTTTATCTGGCTGTCTTTGGCTATGGAAGCCATATCAGGGAGGCAGACTATGCCCAAGTAAAAAATAACAAAGTGAGATTTGAGCATATCGGAAGCGGTATCGTTTATCTTGTCTGCGCATACGGGCATGAACGGCTTGTGCCTATTTCTTATCCCATCTTGTTGCGGGACTCCTTGGGTAAGACAGAAATACTCAAACCGGACACCGTGCGCAAACAAAAAATGATTCTTACCAGAAAATGCAAGCCCTCTTTGCTGATGCAAGGATTTGCGGAGTCTATGATTGGAGGACGTTTTGAAGGTAGCGACACTCCGGACTTTAAACATCCGGAAACACTTTTTACAATCAAAGAAGCTCCCTATTCACTGACAGAAGTTGACATAAACGTGATGTCTTCCTACAGATATGTACGCTATACATCTGTTCATTCGGGAATCTTTGCAGCGGAAATACAATTCTGGGGTACAGATAGAGAAGGAAAGGCTGTCATGTTGGAAGGAACGCCCATTGTGCATTTAGGCAGTGACAGTATTCCTAACAGCGAACCAGAGAACGCTTTCGACAATAATATACGTACCAATTTCAATGCACCTTCCCATTCTTGGGTCGGATTGGACTTAAAGTCCCCTCAATCCATTACGAAAGTGAAATATCTTCCGAGAAATAATTTTAATGTTATAGAGGTGGGTAATAAATATGAATTGATGTATTACAACGACAGGTGGGTATCTTTAGGTATACAGACTGCCACCAATCAATACTTGGAATATGATAATGCCCCTACTCAAGCTCTTTTCCTATTAAGAAACCTGACACAAGGAAAAGAGGAGAGGATTTTTACCTATGAAAACGGGAAACAGGTATGGTGGTAAATGAGAGGATAGAAATAAAAATAGATACATTCATTATTGCTGCTATTCTTGTATGCTTGGTGTTTAATCTATGCGCTGGTTTGTTTGATAGCCAACGAACTTCTTCCATAATATCTGTCTCTTATTTGATCGCCTTATTTTGTATTCGTACAACTTTCTTTAGGGTAAAAAAAAGTGTGCGGATACAAATCCCTGATATTTTGTTTGTTTGCTATTTTATATTTGCTGCTTTCAAGAATGATACCGATTTTAATCTTAATCAGTTGGGTGATATCATCATCCTGTTATTATATATTTGCATCAGGATGACTGATGCTCTTGATTACAAATTTTTATATATAATCATACTATGCCTTACTGTAGCTTTATCGTTCTACGGGTATTTGCAATGTGCCGGTGTATTACTCGTTCGGAATAAAGAATACCTCATGACTGGACCTTTCTATAATCCTGCACCATACGGTGCGCTCATTTGTTTCTTTATTTCTATTATAATCACTGTTGTTATCACGATTCCCGAAAAAGCCCATAAACATGTTTCCTTGTGTGTCATCGGCTTTTCTCTTCCTGCACTCGCTCTCTCGGCATCAAGGGCTGCATGGCTGGCAAGTGGTGCTGTTCTTCTCTTTATGTTCTTGCTTAAAAGCAAAAACAAATTGCGACAATTGCCAAGGAGTATCGGTCGTTTGTGCGTGATAAGTTTATTTGCGGTATTCATTTTGTCTTGTCTGCTTTTATATCATGTAAGACCGGAATCGGTTAAAGGAAGGCTATTTATCTGGAAAGTATCATCGGAAATGATAAAGAAAACTTTCGTTACAGGTCTTGGATACAATAGCTTTGAAGCCAATTATATGAATTATCAGGGTAAATACTTCAAACAGGGTAAAGGAGACGAGACTGAAAAATATCTGGCAGGGAATGTGGTTTCCGCATATAATGAGCCTATCCGGATAATGATAGAGTACGGTTTAATAGGATTGTCCATATATATGTTACTCGCTTGTTTCGTATTGTTTCGAACTCAACAGCGAGAGACCGTTTCAATGGCTGCCAAAATGGTAATTTCTGCCTATATTCTGTTCGGGCTGTTCTCATATCCCAATAAAATATTCTCTCTGCAAGTGCTTGCAGTCATATCCTTTGCCTGTTTGCTGAATGAACGAAAGGACAAGGTTACGTATCAGCTACGGTTTGGATTTTTACATCGGTCTATTATAGGACTTCCTTTTGCATTCATATCTTTAGGATTACTTTTCAATACGATCAGGTTTCATTATGCCTATCAGGAATTTCAGTCATTATTGGAAACGAATAGGACTAATATTACCGCAAAACTAAATGAATTGGTGCCTATATTGTCAGGGGATTATTTATTTCTACAGAACTATTGTGTTCTGGCGAAGGATATAGTTGAAGAAAAGACCCTTCTTGAAAAATTAGACAAGGCGATCTCCTTGTCACCTTCAACCACATTATATCGAATGAAGGGCGATTGTCTATATTGGCACAATCGGTATGAAGAAGCAGAGACATTTTATTGGAGTGCTTATTATATGCTTCCTTCCAATCAATGGGCAAGAGCAAGAATCGCTATGCTATACCTCAAACAAGGTAAAAGGAAAGAAGCGGAACAGCTTGCGGCTTCCATATTAAAAGAAAGAATAAAATCTCATGGGTTTGATACATTCTTGTTGCGTCAAGAAATGAAAGAGGTCTTGTCAACGCATTAGAAGAGATTGAATAGTTATTAAGACAACTCTAAATATAGATAATTGAAACAGTATTTCGTTTATTTGTCTAATTGTTTAATCCCGTCCGATTCTTTTTCAAACTGATAAGTTCCTCCTTTTTCGCTAAGATCAAACGTAGAGACTAATTCTGTGTTATTATCTACGATCAATAAAGCGCTTTGTTCCGCAAAACGTCCCACTTCTACAGTGTAAGGCTCTTCCGATATAGTTTTATTGGAGATAAGACTGTCGTTGACAAACAAAGAGATAGAATCTCCGGCAAAACCTTTTACCAGACTGATTGTGTAGCTTTCGATGAAATGACGTTCTTCCTGCTTTTCCCGTTGTAGCCGCATACTCATGTATACGAAAATAACCACTACAAAAATGACGGCAAAAGCAAGAATTCCGTTACCTACCATAAACTGTTTATTTGTGTTGAGACGATGTGCCATAGTCGTTATTTTTTGAATTGTGGCGTAAAGATACGAATATAGCACTGTTAATTCATACTTTTTTTCTTTAATCTTTTGTAGTCGAATAGATTATTTATATCTTTGCAACCGGAAACGGATGAAAGGTGGAGGGGCAATTAAGCTCCTTTTTTTGTTCTTATATAGTTAATAAATGATAGAAAAGAAAACTGTTTGTCAGATTGTAGATGAGTGGCTGGAAGGAAAAGACTACTTTTTAGTAGAAGTAACTGTGAGCCCGGATGACAAAATTGTGGTCGAAATTGACCATGCAGAAGGTGTTTGGATCGAAGATTGTGTGGAGCTTAGCCGCTACATAGAGTCAAAACTGAACCGTGAAGAGGAAGATTATGAACTGGAAGTAGGGTCGGCCGGTATCGGACAGCCCTTTAAAGTACTGCAACAGTATTATATCCACATCGGACAAGAAGTGGAGGTATTGACTAAAGACGGACGTAAACTGGCCGGCATACTGAAAGATGCCGATGAAGAGAAGTTTACGGTAGCCGTACAAAAGAAAGTAAAACTAGAAGGATCCAAACGTCCGAAACTGATAGAAGAGGACGAAACCTTTACTTATGAGCAAATAAAATATACTAAATACTTAATTAGCTTTAAATAGTTATGGCCAAAAAAGAAGAAACAATCAGCTTGATTGATACATTTTCGGAATTTAAGGAACTGAAGAATATCGATAGAACGACGATGGTTAGCGTACTCGAAGAGTCGTTCCGTAGCGTAATCGCGAAAATGTTTGGCACCGATGAGAATTACGACGTGATCGTGAACCCGGATAAGGGTGACTTCGAGATCTGGCGTAACCGTGAAGTTGTGGCCGATGAAGATTTGACTAACCCGAATATGCAGATTTCGTTGAGCGAAGCACAGAAAATTGATGCTTCCTACGAAGAAGGTGAAGAGGTGACTGACGAAGTGATTTTTGCCAAATTCGGACGTCGTGCTATCCTGAATCTCCGCCAGACATTGGCTTCCAAGATTCTGGAACTCGAGAAAGACAGTATTTATAATAAATATATAGATAAGGTAGGTACGATCATCAATGCAGAAGTGTATCAGATCTGGAAGAAAGAAATGTTGCTCTTAGATGATGAAGGAAACGAGTTGCTGTTGCCTAAGACCGAACAAATCCCGAGCGATTTCTATCGCAAAGGTGAAACGGCCCGTGCAGTAGTTGCCCGCGTGGATAACAAGAATAATAATCCTAAGATAATCTTGTCACGTACTTCTCCCGTTTTCCTGCAACGTTTGTTTGAGATGGAAGTACCCGAAATTAATGATGGTTTGATTACCATCAAGAAGATTGCCCGTATCCCTGGTGAACGTGCCAAGATCGCGGTAGAATCTTACGATGACAGAATCGACCCTGTAGGAGCCTGTGTAGGTGTAAAGGGAAGTCGTATTCATGGCATTGTTCGTGAACTTCGCAATGAGAACATCGACGTAATTAATTACACATCGAACATCTCATTGTTTATACAGCGCGCTTTAAGCCCGGCTAAGATTTCTTCTATCCGTCTGAATGAGGAAGAGAAGAAAGCGGAGGTTTTCCTCAAACCGGAAGAAGTTTCGCTGGCTATCGGTAAAGGCGGTTTGAACATCAAACTGGCCAGTATGTTAACTGAGTACACTATCGACGTGTTCCGTGAGTTGGATGAGAATGTAGCGGATGAAGATATCTATCTCGACGAATTCAGAGACGAAATCGACGGATGGGTGATCGACGCCATCAAGGCTATCGGCATTGATACGGCGAAGGCTGTGTTGAATGCTCCTCGTGAGATGTTGATTGAAAAGACGGACTTGGAAGAAGAGACAGTGGACGAGGTAATACGCATTTTGAAATCGGAGTTTGAAGAAGAAGGTGAAAATTCAGTAGAAAATTGAGAATTTAAAATTGAAAAATGAAAGTTATCTCTGTTATACTACATCGTAACTTTTAATTCTTCATTCTTAATTCTTCATTTAAACAAGCTCCATTTATTCATTAATTTTAAAATATGACGATAAGGTTAAACAAAGTTACAAGAGATTTGAACGTAGGAATCGCGACGGTAGTTGAGTTCCTGCAAAAGAAAGGGCATACCGTAGAGGCTAATCCTAATACCAAAATTAGCGAGGAGCAATACGCTATACTCGTAAAAGAGTTTAGTACAGATAAGAACCTTAGACTTGAATCGGAGCGTTTCATACAGGAACGTCAGAATAAGGAACGTAATAAGGCGTCTGTTTCGATTGAAGGCTTCGAAAAGCAGCCGGAGAAACAGAAGTCGGAAGATGTGATTAAGACAGTCGTACCTGAGGATGCACGTCCGAAGTTTAAACCTGTCGGAAAAATTGATTTGGATAAACTGAATGGTCGTAAACCTGAAAAGGTGGAGAAGGAACCGGAACAGAAACAAGAAGAACCTGTTGTAGAACGGCCTGTCGTTAAACCCGAAGTAAAAAAGGAGCCCGAGAAGAGAGAACCCGAGGTGAAGAAAGAAGAGGTGGTGATACCTCCTGTTTCTGTAGTAGAGCCTACTCCAGTGGTGGTTGAGCCCGTAGTAGTCCCGGAACCTGTAGTGGAGAAGAAGCCGGTAGAAGTTGAAAAAGTAGTAGAAGAAGTGAAAAAAGAAGAGCCGAAGGTAGTAGAAACTGCACCTGTGAAGGCGGAAGAACATAAAGAAGAAAAAAAGGTGGAAACTGCACAGGCTGAAGTAACCCCGGTAGCAGAAAAAGCTCCGGAGGATGATGGTGTTTTCAAAATCCGTCAACCGGAATTAGGCGCGAAGATCAATGTGATCGGTCAGATCGACTTGGCTGCATTGAACCAGTCTACTCGTCCGAAGAAGAAATCGAAGGAAGAGAAGCGTCGCGAACGTGAAGAGAAAGAGAAAATCCGTCAGGATCAGAAGAAACTGATGAAGGAAGCCATCATCAAAGAAATCCGTAAGGATGATTCTAAAGTGGTGAAGAACGGTCCGAAAGAAAGCGCGGATGCTGCTAAGAAAAAACGTAACCGTATCAATAAAGAAAAGGTAGACGTTAATAACGTTGCGACTTCCAACTTTGCTGCACCGAGACCTAATATACAAGGTAAAGGTGGCAATGGTAATAACAACGGTCAGGGCGGACAAGGAAATAATAACAGAAGAAATAACAACAATAATAAGGATCGCTTCAAGAAGCCGGTTATCAAACAGGAAGTGAGCGAGGAAGACGTTGCAAAACAGGTAAAAGAAACTCTTGCACGTCTGACAACCAAAGGTAAGAACAAGACGTCCAAATACCGTAAAGAAAAACGTGAAATGGCTTCCAACCGTATGCAGGAACTGGAAGATCAGGAAATGGCAGACAGCAAGGTATTGAAGTTGACCGAGTTTGTTACGGCTAACGAACTGGCAACGATGATGGATGTATCTGTCAATCAGGTTATCGCTACTTGTATGAGTATTGGTATCATGGTTTCCATCAACCAGCGTCTGGATGCGGAAACAATTAATCTGGTGGCAGAAGAGTTCGGATTCAAGACAGAATATGTAAGTGCGGAAGTGGCACAAGCTATCGTTGAAGAAGAAGATGCTCCGGAAGATTTGCAACCGCGCGCTCCGATTGTTACAGTGATGGGACACGTTGACCACGGTAAGACTTCTTTGCTCGACTATATCCGTAAGGCGAACGTAATTGCCGGTGAAGCCGGAGGTATTACACAGCATATCGGTGCATATAACGTGCAACTGGAAGACGGTCGCCGTATCACGTTCCTCGATACTCCGGGTCACGAAGCGTTTACCGCTATGCGTGCACGTGGTGCGAAAGTAACGGATATTGCTATCATTATTGTGGCTGCCGATGATAACGTGATGCCGCAGACGAAGGAAGCAATCAATCACGCGATGGCTGCCGGTGTACCTATTGTATTTGCAATCAATAAGGTAGATAAACCGACTGCGAATCCGGATAAGATTAAAGAAGAACTGGCTGCAATGAATTACCTTGTTGAAGAATGGGGTGGTAAGTATCAGTCACAAGATATCTCTGCCAAGAAAGGTATGGGTGTGGAAGATTTGCTGGAAAAAGTATTGCTCGAAGCAGAAATGCTCGACCTGAAAGCAAATCCGGACCGTAATGCTACGGGTTCCATCATCGAATCTTCACTGGATAAGGGACGTGGATATGTAGCTACTGTATTGGTATCTAACGGTACTCTGAAAGTGGGAGACATCGTACTGGCAGGAACCAGCTACGGACGTGTGAAGGCTATGTTCAACGAACGTAACCAACGCATCAAAGAAGCAGGACCTTCCGAACCGGCTTTGGTATTGGGATTGAACGGTGCACCTGCTGCAGGTGATACATTCCATGTTGTTGAAAGCGATCAGGAAGCTCGTGAAATCACCAACAAACGTGAACAGTTGGCTCGTGAACAGGGCTTGCGTACGCAGAAGATCCTTACGTTGGATGAGTTGGGCCGTCGTATTGCTTTGGGTAACTTCCAGGAATTGAACATCATCGTTAAGGGTGACGTGGACGGTTCTGTTGAGGCATTGAGCGACTCGTTAATCAAGTTGTCTACGGAACAAATTCAGGTAAATGTCATCCATAAGGGTGTGGGAGCAATTTCCGAGTCGGATGTTTCTCTGGCTGCCGCTTCGGATGCGATTATCGTCGGATTCCAGGTACGTCCTTCGGGTGCTGCCGCTAAGATGGCTGAACAGGAAGGTGTCGACATCCGTAAGTACTCTGTCATCTACGATGCAATCGAAGAGGTGAAGGCTGCTATGGAAGGTATGTTGGCTCCGGAACTGAAGGAACAAATCACGGCAACTATCGAAATCCGCGAAGTATTCAACATTACGAAGGTGGGTTTGGTAGCCGGTGCAATGGTGAAGACCGGAAAGGTGAAACGAAGCGACAAGGCTCGTTTGATCCGCGATGGTATCGTCATCTTTACCGGAAACATTAACGCGTTGAAGCGCTTCAAGGACGATGTGAAGGAAGTAGGTACAAACTTCGAGTGTGGTATCAGTCTGGTGAACTGCAACGACATGAAGGTAGGCGATATGATCGAGACATTCGAAGAAATAGAAGTGAAACAGACTTTATGATTTATGAGTTATGATTTATGAATTATAAGGGTATAAGGCCATTCGCGAAGTAATGGTTGCAACAATAGATGGGTGGTAATGTGGTACTATTTTATATGGGACACCACCTTACCACTTTATTGTTTTATCACCTGACAGAAATATAAATCACAGATCATAATCATAGAAACATAAATCATAAATCACAAATCATAAATCACAACGTGGCAACGATTGATATCATTATCCTTATTGTAATAGGCGCCGGAGCGGTGGTAGGCTTTGTAAAAGGCTTTATCCGCCAGTTGGCTTCTATTTTGGGGTTAATAGTCGGGCTGCTGGCGGCGAAAACTTTATATGCCTCTTTGGCGGAGAAACTTTGCCCGACAGTGACGGATTCGATGACAGTTGCGCAGGTGTTGGCTTTTATCATGATTTGGATTGCCGTGCCGTTGATTTTTGTACTGATAGCTTCGTTATTGACAAAAGCAATGCAAGCAATCTCGCTGAACTGGCTGAACCGCTGGTTAGGGAGTGGGCTGGGAGCACTTAAGTTTCTGTTGTTAACAAGTGTAGTGATCGGTGCGATAGAGTTTGTGGACAGCGATAATAAGTTAATTAGTGCAACAAAAAAGGAAGAATCTTTGTTATATTATCCGATGGAAACGTTTGCGGGGATCTTTTTCCCTGCTGCGAAGAATATGACGCAACAATATATATTAGAGAATAAAGATGCAACAAGAAGAACCCAATAAAATGAAACCCAATCAGAAAGACGAACTCGAAAAGAAGACTGATAATGAGTTTGTCCGGAAATTTGCGGAGGAGAAATATAAATACGGTTTCACCACAGAGGTGCATACAGACATCATTGAGCGTGGACTTAATGAAGATGTCATTCGTCTGATTTCATCGAAAAAAGACGAACCGGAGTGGTTGCTGGAGTTTCGCCTGAAAGCGTACCGCCACTGGCTGACGCTGGAGATGCCGACTTGGGCACATCTCCGTATCCCTGAAATTGACTATCAGGCGATTTCTTATTATGCCGATCCGACGAAGAAGAAAGAAGGACCGAAGAGCATGGAGGAAGTCGATCCTGAATTGATAAAGACGTTTAATAAACTGGGTATTCCTTTGGAGGAACAGATGGCTCTTAGCGGAATGGCGGTGGATGCCGTTATGGACTCCGTTTCCGTAAAGACTACCTTCAAGGAAACGCTGATGGAGAAAGGAATTATCTTCTGCTCGTTCAGTGAAGCCGTGCGGGAACATCCCGATTTGGTGAAGAAATATATGGGCTCGGTGGTAGGTTACCGGGATAATTTCTTTGCCGCGTTGAACTCCGCTGTCTTTTCTGACGGCTCTTTTGTGTATATTCCGAAAGGGGTACGTTGTCCGATGGAACTTTCCACCTATTTCCGTATCAATGCCCGTAACACGGGGCAGTTTGAACGTACGCTGATTGTGGCGGACGACGATTCGTACGTTTCTTATCTGGAAGGATGTACGGCGCCGATGCGGGATGAAAATCAGTTGCATGCCGCTATCGTTGAGATAATCGTACACGACCGTGCAGAGGTAAAATATAGTACTGTTCAGAACTGGTATCCGGGCGATGCGGAAGGTAAGGGCGGTGTATACAACTTTGTGACTAAACGCGGTAACTGCAAGGGAGTGGATAGTAAATTATCCTGGACACAAGTGGAAACCGGTTCGGCCATCACTTGGAAATACCCTTCCTGTATTCTGACGGGCGATAACTCGACCGCTGAATTCTATTCCGTAGCTGTAACGAACAACTATCAGCAGGCTGATACCGGAACGAAAATGATTCATTTGGGCAAGAACACCCGCAGTACGATTGTAAGTAAAGGTATCTCCGCCGGACATAGTGAGAACTCCTATCGTGGGTTGGTACGTGTGGCCGAGAAAGCGGATAATGCCCGCAATTATAGCCAGTGTGACTCTCTGTTGCTGGGAGATAAATGTGGTGCGCATACTTTCCCTTATATGGATATTCACAATGAAACGGCAGTGGTGGAACATGAGGCCACAACGAGCAAGATCAGTGAAGACCAGATATTCTATTGCAACCAGCGCGGTATTCCGACAGAAGACGCTATCGGGCTTATTGTGAACGGATATGCAAAAGAAGTATTGAATAAACTTCCGATGGAATTTGCGGTAGAAGCACAGAAGCTGCTTACTATCTCATTGGAAGGAAGCGTGGGGTGAGTTACTAGTTGGCAATTTACGATTTACTATTTGGCTGCGCGCTTATAGGAGGTAAATTGTCGGTAGTATAGGTTTTTAATAGTAAATAGTAAATGGAAAAATAGTACATATAATCATGTTAGAAATAAAAGACCTGCATGCCAGCATTAATGGCAAAGAGATATTGAAGGGTATTAACCTGACGGTGAATCCCGGTGAGGTGCACGCTATTATGGGGCCGAATGGTTCCGGTAAAAGTACGCTTTCTTCCGTATTGGTGGGAAATCCGGCTTTTGAGGTAACAAAAGGTTCGGTCACGTTTTATGGAAAGAACCTGTTGGAGTTGAGTCCTGAAGATCGTAGCCATGAAGGGATCTTTCTTAGTTTCCAGTATCCGGTAGAGATTCCGGGTGTGAGCATGGTCAACTTTATGCGTGCTGCTGTGAATGAGCAACGCAAGTATAAAGGTCTGCCTGCGCTGACAGCCAGTGAGTTTCTGAAACTGATGCGTGAGAAACGTGCGGTGGTAGAGTTGGATAATAAGTTGGCTAACCGTTCGGTGAATGAAGGCTTTTCGGGTGGTGAAAAGAAACGGAATGAGATTTTCCAGATGGCCATGTTGGAACCGCGGTTGAGTATCCTTGATGAAACGGACTCCGGTTTGGATATTGATGCGCTCCGTATTGTTGCGGAAGGAGTGAACAAACTGAAAACTCCTGAAACAAGCACGATCGTTATTACTCACTACCAACGTTTGCTTGATTATATCAAACCTGATATTGTACATGTCCTTTATAAAGGTCGTATCGTAAAAACTGCCGGACCGGAACTTGCGCTGGAACTGGAAGAAAAAGGATATGATTGGATCAAGAAAGAAGTAGGAGAATAACAAATAATAAGTTATGATAGTTGAACAACAATATATAGACCTCTTCTCACAGACGGAAGCAATGATCTGCAAGCATAGCGCCGAAGTGCTGAATGCGCCTCGTGCAGCTGCATTTGCCGATTTTGAACGCCTCGGATTTCCGACTCGTAAGATGGAGAAGTACAAATATACGGATGTGAGCAAGTATTTTGAACCGGATTATGGTTTAAACTTGAATCGTCTGGCTATTCCGGTCAATCCGTATGAAGTGTTTAAGTGCGATGTGCCGAATATGAGTACCGCCCTGTATTTTGTGGTAAATGACGCATTTTATAATAGAGCACTTCCTAAAGTCAATCTGCCGGAAGGTGTGATTTTCGGCAGCTTGAAAGAAGTGGCCGGACAGCATCCGGAATTGGTGAAGAAGTATTACGGTCAGTTGGCAGATACTTCCAAAGATGGGGTGACTGCTTTCAATACAGCTTTTGCACAAGATGGTGTTGTATTTTATGTGCCGAAGAATGTAGTAGTAGAAAAACCGATCCAGCTGGTAAATATCCTGCGTGCAGATGTCAACTTCATGGTGAACCGCCGCGTACTAATCATCCTGGAGGATGGCGCGCAAGCCCGTCTGCTGATTTGTGACCATGCAATGGATAACGTGAACTTCCTGGCAACACAAGTGATTGAAGTATTTGCAGGTGAGAACACGGTATTCGATATGTATGAACTGGAAGAAACACATACAAGCACCGTTCGTATCAGTAACCTGTATGTAAAGCAGGAGGCAAACAGCAATGTATTGTTGAATGGAATGACCTTGCATAATGGTACTACCCGCAACACCACTGAAGTATTGTTGGCAGGAGAAGGAGCCGAGATAAACCTCTGTGGCATGGCAATTGCCGATAAGAACCAGCACGTAGACAATCATACAAGCATTGACCATGCCGTACCGAACTGCACCAGCAATGAGCTGTTCAAGTACGTACTCGACGATCAGTCGGTAGGCGCGTTTGCCGGACTGGTACTGGTGCGTCCCGATGCGCAACATACGAACTCCCAGCAGACTAACCGGAATCTTTGTGCTACGCGTGATGCGAGAATGTACACACAACCTCAATTGGAGATTTACGCGGATGATGTGAAATGTTCGCATGGAGCAACGGTAGGCCAGTTGGATGAGGGTGCATTATTCTATATGCGTTCACGAGGTATTGCAGAGAAAGAAGCCCGTTTGTTATTGATGTTCGCATTTGTCAATGAAGTGATTGATACCATTCGTTTGGAGGCACTGAAAGATCGCCTGCATCTATTGGTAGAGAAACGTTTCCGTGGCGAGCTGAATAGATGTCAGGGCTGTGCCATTTGTAAGTAACCACTAATAATTAATAAACGTGGATATTCAAAAGATACGTGAGGATTTTCCGATATTGAGCCGTACGGTTTACGGTAAACCTTTGGTTTATTTCGACAACGGTGCGACGACGCAGAAACCCCGTCTGGTAGTTGATGCGTTGGTGGATGAATATTATTCCGTTAATGCCAATGTGCATCGCGGTGTGCATTATCTTTCGCAACAAGCTACGGAATTGCATGAGGCTTCCCGTGAAACGGTGCGTCAGTTTATCAACGCCCGTAGCACGAACGAAGTTGTCTTCACCCGCGGAACGACGGAAAGCATCAACCTGCTTGTTTCCAGCTTTGGTGACGAATTTATGGAAGAGGGGGATGAAGTGATTCTTTCCGTGATGGAACATCATAGTAACATCGTTCCTTGGCAACTGTTGGCTGCCCGCAAGGGAATTGCCATCAAAGTGATTCCAATGAATGACAAAGGCGAACTCTTGCTGGATGAATACGAAAAACTATTTTCCGAACGAACGAAAATAGTCAGCGTGGTTCATGTTTCAAATGTGCTGGGTACGGTGAATCCGGTGAAAGAAATGATTGCAACGGCTCATGCGCATGGCGTACCTTGTCTGATAGACGCTGCACAGTCTATCCCTCACATGAAAGTGGACGTACAGGAGTTGGATGCTGATTTTCTGGTGTTCTCTGCCCATAAAATATACGGTCCGACAGGTGTCGGAGTGCTTTATGGAAAAGAAGAGTGGTTAGACCGCCTTCCGCCTTATCAGGGAGGAGGAGAGATGATTCAGCATGTCTCTTTTGAGAAGACTACTTTCAACGAACTTCCTTTCAAGTTTGAAGCCGGTACGCCCGACTACATCGGAACTACCGGACTGGCAAAAGCTCTTGATTACGTGAATGGACATGGACTTGAGCAGATAGCCGCCCATGAGCATGAACTGACAACTTACGCTTTGCAACGGCTGAAAGAGATTCCCCAGATGCGTATATTCGGTGAAGCAGCCGAACGGGGAGCAGTCATCTCCTTCCTGGTAGGAGATATCCATCATTTCGACCTCGGAACGTTGCTGGATCGTTTGGGTATTGCCGTGAGGACGGGACATCATTGTGCACAACCTCTCATGCAACGTCTTGGTATAGAAGGAACTGTACGGGCTTCGTTTGCCATGTACAATACGAAATCGGAAATAGATACATTGGTGGCGGGAATTGAACGCGTCAGCAAGATGTTCTAACAATATAAGCCGCTATTCCTGTGGGATGGCGGCTTTTTTTATTCTTTAACTAAAAAAAGATGCCTTCAAGTGCAGTGATTTGAGCTTTTGTGCGTCTAATAGGTAAAGAAACAAAATGTTCATTGAATATTAGGAGGGTCGTGAGACCATGCTCATATTATATAAATTCTCTCTCTTTAACATTAATCGCAGCTATATCGTAAGAAATTACGGTGTAGCTGCAACTTTTTTAGGGGGACTTGCGTCTAACTAAATACATATAACTTACAGATAACTAATAAAGAAAAAACTATGCTGATGACAACCACTCCCATCATTGAGGGAAAACGAATAGTGAAATATTATGGAATAGTTTCCGGAGAGACAATCATAGGTGCCAATGTATTCCGCGACTTGTTTGCAAGTATTCGGGATATTGTGGGTGGTCGTTCCGGTTCTTATGAAGAAGTGCTGCGTATGGCAAAAGATACAGCGTTGAAGGAAATGGAGGCACAAGCAGCTCAAATGGGAGCTAATGCCGTGATAGGTGTTGATTTGGATTATGAGACAGTTGGAGGTAGTGGCAGTATGCTGATGGTGACTGCTAACGGTACAGCCGTAAAGATTGAAGAGGATTAATTGATTATTGTTTTTTTACTACAGAGAACACGGAAGACGCAACGCATATACTTTGTTTAGTATCAATGGTATAAAACACTGTGTCCTCCGTACTTCTGTGGTGAATATTATTCGGCAGTCAGCTCAATCACACGGCTGAAAGCCTGATTGGTAGTGAAAGCATTGATTCCTACTTTCATCAGATAATCTCCTGAATAAGTCTTCTCATTGGCAGCAAGATTCGATTTAGAGTTCGGCATCAGGTTGATTTCTTTCACCTTATACATTTTCTTCGCATCCAATCCCTGAAGTTTAACCGGGAGCAGCTTCTCACCGAAACGTGGGTGGATATCGTAGGTATAAAGCACTGCTTTGTTCTTATCCGGTGCGGCGTACATGACAGACATGTGATTACCATCGTATGGAGAAACCAGTCTGTACTGGTCACCATCCAGAATCACTTTCTTCAGACGCGTCCAGTTGGCAACTGCGTTTTGGCAAAAAGTCTGTTCGTCCGCATTCAGCTCTTTCAGTCCGAGGTCGAAGCCCAGTTTGCACATACTTGCTACATCGGTACGGAATTTCACGCTTGTCTTCTTGTTCCAGCTGGTTACGTGTGCATCCATTGCTTTTGCAGGGAAGATTTGTGAGAATCCCCATTGGATAAACAGGCGCTCTATCGGGTCTGTATTGTCACTGCACCAGAATTCTGTGAAGTATTTCAATGCTTCGTAGTCGCAACGGGCGCCACCGCCGGAGCAAAGCATCATCGGTACGTTCGGATATTTGTCTTTGATACGTTCCAATACATTATATATACCACGTACATGGTCGATATAAAGTTGTCCTTGTTTATTCTTCAAATAGGGAGAATAAATATTTGTGATGGGAGAGTTGCAGTCCCATTTAAAGAAAGCCACTTCCGGGTTCGCTGTCAGGATGTTATCCACTACGCCAAACACAAAATCCTGTACTTTCGGGTTGCTAAGATCGAGCACCAGTTGGTTACGGTAATAGTATGTTTCCCGATTGGGCAGAGTGATTGCCCAGTCAGGATGCTTCTCGAACAATTCACTTTTGGGGTTTATCATCTCCGGTTCGATCCAGATACCGAATTTTACTTCGGCTTCTTTGGCCGATTTCACGAGTGCGGGAATACCGCCCGGCAGTTTGGATTTCATCACTTCCCAGTCACCCAGTCCGGCATTGTCGCTGTTGCGAGGATGCTTGTTGCCGAACCAGCCATCATCCAACAAGAACATATCTACACCCAGATGTTTGGCTTCTTTCATCAGTTCGGCAAGCAGTTTCTCATCGAATTTGAAGTACGTATTTTCCCAGTTATTCAATAAAGTCATGCGGTCGCCTTGTCCGTCTTTCAGTTGGTAGTTGCGTGCCCATGCGTGGAGGTTGCGGCTGGCTTCGCCCGTACCGTTGTTGCTGAAAGTAAAGATGAATTCGGGAGTGGTAAATACTTCGTTCGGTTTTAGTTCATAATCAGATGCATACGGGTTGATGGCGGGGATGACGCGGAGGTTGCCTACGTTGTCCACTTCAAAGGTAAACTGGAAGTTGCCTGTCCATCCGATAGTCCCTAGCATGGCACGTCCTTGTGTTTCCTGTGCCGGTTGCTCAAAACCAAGTTCGAAGAACGGGTGGGTATGCATGGCGGCACGGCTTCCCAGTTTGGTGTCGATCACCTTTTTGCCGAACAATAGAGGTTGTGTGCTCATTTGTGCTTCTTTAGCCCAGTCGCTGCTGAATTCAGTCAGATAATACTCGTTTCCGGAGAAATAAAGCATCGTCGAAGCATAACGCCAGATGGTGACAGGTTTCTTTTCAGCATGTTTGATTTCACTCCACGTCTTGATGACGTTTTCTTTCGGATAAGCGATGTAATGCAGCGTGACTTCCACCGGGTACTGATCGTCTTTCAGTTGGATGACTGTCTCCGTGCCGCCTGCCACTGCTTTTTGTTCGGAAGATACATAACGGAGAATCGTGCTCGGGTTTCCATCATTGTGCGTGATTGCTACAGCCGGTTCAAAATAATCCTCGGCGCCGGAGCCCGGATATACTTCCCATCCACGGGTAGATACGCTTCCGTCACTTCCACCTTTCACGTATGGAGAAAAGTTGTTGATGTCTTTCTCGTTCAGTAACTTATCGCCCAGATAAGCCTGATAAAGTCGTCCGTTGGGAGCTACTTGGAGAATTAAGTCTGTGTTGTCCGTTGCGATGCGGATAACGTTCTTTTCCTGGGCGTTCACTTGTGCCAGGGTAAACAATGCCGTAAGTAATACGAAAAGTTTCTTCATGGTTTTTTAATAATTAATTAGGTATTAGTTAGTTTGTGGGCATATAATGCCACAAAGATAATTATAATTCGTTTGGTATGAACTAGAATTTGATGCTTGCGCTAAATTCTACGGTGAATGGGCGTAAATAGTTTCCACTCATATAATTTCCGGCGTATTGGACAGCTTCTTCTTTCGTAATCAGTTCCGAACCGTTGATGGTTCCGCTGGCTCCTTTCTGATTCAGGAAGTTGATGACTGTTGCCCCCAGAGACAGGTGCTTGTTTACGTTTCAGTTGATTCCTCCGAACGTTTCCCAGCGCCCGTTGAAGTAGAGCGCTTCCTGAAGATTGGCGTACGTCTTGCCGAAATAGCGGAAACTAAGCTAGAGGCGTAAGTCTTTCGTGATGTTGTAGCTTGGGTCGAGTTCGACAAGTATCTGCGGGATCTCTTTTACGATCATTCCGTTGGCATTGACAGACCTTTCCTCACTCGATTTTATCCGTATCATCCGGCTAAAACATGCTGCGGAATTGTTGCAGGAGGGAGAACTGCGCACCAATGAAATTTGTGACAGGGTAGAATTTCAGTCACCTTCTTACTTCGCCAAAGTATTTCAGAAACAGTTTAAAGTTACTTCTACGGAGTTTGCCCAGCAGAATAAGTAGAGAATGGCATATAGTTAGTTGTTATTGACTATTATTCGTTATCTCTTTGTTTGAATTTGAACTGAAATTAGTTCATTTCTATACAGAAATACCCCAAGATACTATTGCTGACAATAACTCGTCAATATGCAGCTTCTATTTCTTTCTCTTGCTTATATTATTTTTTCAATTGCCTAAGGAGTTTTCGTTTGACAGTTGTTGAACGAACGCTTGACATATGTTGAACTATCGCTTGACTATAGTCAAACGAAAACTCCTTAGGCAATGAAATAACTATTAATAGGTAAACGATTGCTTAAAAATAACTGATAAAATCATTAGTGGCAATTGATCCCAAACCAGGCAATTTCTGGTTAAATGGGAATTTAATTCAGACAGAAGAACATAAGAACAAAAAAATAAAATAGCAGTTCAATAAGCAACAGAAATAATTTTCAAAGCGCAGCTTTTATGTTCTTTTGTTCTTATGTCTAAAAAGAACTACCATCTGCTCATTTGTCCAAAAGGACGTATAAAAAATAGAATGATTCAACTCTGTAAATTCTTTCTTTTTTACTTGCTTATTTCGATTGATTTCCATACTTTTAGCCTCCGTAATCCTTTAAAAATTGACCCTATGGACAACATTCTTTTCTGGCTCGTTCCAGTCGCTTCCGTGTTAGCCCTCTGCTTTGCTTATTACTTTCATAAGCAAATGATGAAAGAGAGTGAAGGTACACCCCAAATGATAAAAATAGCTGCTGCTGTACGCAAAGGAGCTATGTCTTATCTAAAGCAACAATACAAAATAGTAGGTTGGGTATTCTTGGGGCTGGTTATTTTGTTTTCAATTATGGCATACGGCTTTCATGTACAGAATGCATGGGTTCCTATTGCTTTTCTTACAGGTGGATTCTTCTCCGGGCTTTCCGGATTTCTGGGGATGAAGACGGCGACATACGCGTCCGCTCGTACCGCTAATGCTGCCCGTACTTCTCTGAATGCAGGATTAAGAATTGCTTTCCGAAGTGGTGCCGTGATGGGACTGGTGGTCGTTGGCCTGGGACTGCTCGATATTTCTTTTTGGTATCTGTTGCTGAATGCAGTGATTCCTGCTGATGTACTGACACCTACTCATAAACTCTGTGTAATCACTACCACCATGCTGACATTTGGTATGGGAGCTTCTACCCAGGCGCTCTTTGCCCGTGTAGGCGGTGGTATCTATACAAAGGCAGCCGATGTCGGAGCCGACTTGGTAGGCAAAGTAGAAGCCGGAATCCCGGAAGATGACCCTCGTAATCCTGCCACTATTGCCGATAATGTGGGCGATAATGTAGGCGACGTGGCCGGTATGGGAGCCGATTTATACGAATCTTACTGTGGCTCGATTCTGGCAACAGCCGCACTGGGTGCTGCTGCTTTTATTCATTCGGCAGATACAGTGATGCAATTCAAGGCAGTGATCGCCCCGATGCTGATTGCGGCTGTTGGTATTATCCTTTCTATTATAGGTATATTCGCTGTCCGTACCAAGGAGAATGCGACAATGAAGGACCTGCTCGGCTCTTTGGCTTTCGGTACGAATCTTAGTTCCGTATTAATTGTTGCTGCTACATTCCTTATTCTGTGGCTTCTGCAACTTGATAACTGGATTTGGATTTCTTGTGCCGTAGTAGTCGGACTATTGGTAGGTATTATCATCGGACGTTCTACAGAATATTATACTTCCCAATCCTATCGCCCTACCCAGAAACTAAGTGAAAGCGGTAAGACCGGACCTGCCACCGTAATTATCTCCGGTATCGGTTTAGGTATGCTTTCTACGGCTATTCCGGTAATTGCAGTCGTAATTGGTATCATTGCTTCCTATTTGTTGGCTTCCGCCGGCGATTTTGCCAATGTCGGTATGGGACTGTATGGAATCGGTATTGCGGCTGTCGGCATGCTTTCTACTTTAGGTATCACTCTGGCAACGGATGCTTACGGCCCGATTGCGGATAATGCAGGAGGTAACGCAGAAATGTCCGGCTTGGGTGCCGAAGTCCGCAAACGTACCGATGCGCTCGATTCATTGGGGAATACGACTGCTGCCACCGGAAAAGGTTTTGCAATCGGTTCCGCTGCATTGACAGGGTTGGCTTTGCTGGCTTCTTATATTGAAGAAATCCGAATCGGCCTTACACGGCTTGGTAATGTAGATCTGACCTTTGCGGATGGTAGTTCCATCAGTGTGGCGAATGCTACTTTTATCGACTTTATGGATTATTATGAAGTACATCTGATGAATCCGAAAGTTCTTTCGGGTATGTTCCTCGGTTCCATGATGGCTTTCCTGTTCTGTGGATTGACAATGAATGCCGTAGGACGTGCAGCGGGGCACATGGTAGATGAAGTACGTCGCCAATTCCGTGAAATAAAGGGTATTTTGACAGGAGAAGCGGAGCCGGATTACGAACGTTGTGTTGCAATATCAACAAAAGGTGCGCAACGTGAAATGGTTGTGCCTTCCTTAATCGCTATTATTGCCCCTATCCTTACAGGTCTTATTTTCGGTGTTCCCGGTGTGCTCGGTTTGCTGATTGGTGGCTTGAGCAGTGGCTTCGTACTGGCTATCTTCATGGCTAATGCCGGCGGTGCATGGGATAATGCAAAGAAATATGTAGAAGAAGGAAACTTTGGAGGAAAAGGCGGTGAAGTTCATAAAGCAACCGTAGTAGGAGATACCGTGGGCGATCCGTTTAAAGATACATCCGGGCCGAGCTTGAATATCTTAATAAAGCTAATGAGCATGGTAGCCATTGTAATGGCAGGGCTTACTGTTGCCTGGAGTTTATTCTAAAAAAAGCAGGAAAGAAGTAAGAAAAAGGAGGCAAAACAAGTCTCCTTTTTTAATTTGAATTACCTTTGTGTCAAAATAGAAGCGATAAATATGTTATTACCTTATTTGAACGAGAATCTGATTGAAGCCGGATGTGATGAGGCCGGTCGTGGATGTTTGGCGGGAGCAGTATACGCTGCTGCGGTTATTCTTCCGAAAGATTTTAAGAATGAACTGTTGAATGATTCCAAGCAACTGTCGGAAAAGCAACGTTATGCACTGCGTGAGGTAATAGAGAAGGAAGCGATAGCCTGGGCGGTTGGCGTCGTGTCACCGGAAGAAATTGATGAAATAAATATCCTGCGGGCTTCTTTCTTAGCCATGCATCGTGCAGTGGATCAACTGACTACCCGCCCACAGCATTTACTAATCGACGGAAACCGTTTCACTAAATATCCCGACATCCCCCATACCACGGTAGTGAAAGGCGACGGGAAATATCTTTCAATAGCTGCGGCTTCTATTTTAGCCAAGACATACAGGGACGATTATATGAACCGTCTCCACGAAGAGTTTCCTTATTATGACTGGGATCACAATAAAGGCTACCCAACTAAAAAACATCGCGCCGCCATTGCCGAACGTGGAACCACTCCTTACCATCGAATGACGTTCAATCTCCTGGGAGACGGACAGCTGACTTTGAACTTCTGAAGTCACTTTGTTTCATTTTACACATATTTTCTACATTTTTTTGCAGAATAAGCACGATTTTGTTACGGATAACCCTAAGATTGTTCTGTTTAGGCTAAAAAAGTGTTGCCTAGTGCTTTTATTTGTTATTGAAATGCTATATCTTTGCAAACAATAATAAGAATTAAAAAGTTTAAAATCATGGCAACGAACAAACTATTGTGGTCTTCTAAAATTATTGGGGTATTTTTTATGATGTTGGTTTGCACTCTTTCTGCAAATGCACAGTTTTTACGTACTTCTTATTTCATGGAAGGTACCCATTATCGTCAACAACTAAATCCGGCTTTAACACCGACGAAAGGTTATTTCAACCTTCCGGTAATTGGTGCAGTTAATGCAACTGTTGGTTCTACTTCATTAGGTTATCAAGATATCATTGATATCATTGATGATGGTGACGATTTCTATACTAAACCAGATTTTATGAATCGTCTGAAAGGTAATAATAAGTTGAATGTGAACTTCAGTACGGAGATTCTCTCTGCAGGATGGTACAAAGGTAAGAACTTCTGGTCATTCAATATCGGTCTGCGTACAGATATCGGTGCTAACTTGACTAAGAATATGTTCAGTTTCCTGAATCAAATGGAAACAATTGAGGATAACTGGAGAAATAGCAACTATGATATTAGTGGTCAGCAACTGAATATCAATGCCTATACGGAAATAGGTTTAGGACTTTCACGTCAGATTAATAGTCGTTTAACTGTTGGTGCTAGAGTTAAGGCTTTATTAGGTATCGGCAACATGGAGTTGAAACTTAATAAAATTGCGATGAGTGCTAATTTGCCTACTGATCAACAAATCAATCAATGGTCAAGTGAGAGCTATTGGTCAGGCAGCTCTGCAGAAATTGTTGCAAAGGCTCAAGAATTGAAAGCTAAGTTTGATAATTATCATGCAAACTTAACTGTCGGTGCCGAACTGAAGAGTTCTTTCAAAGGCCTGGAATTAAAAGAAGAAGAGGGTAAAGACTATGTAACTGATTTCGACTTTGACAGTGGTAAATTAGGTATTGCTGGTTATGGATTTGGCATCGACTTAGGTGCATCTTATAAAATTCTGGATAATTTGACTGTATCTGCCTCTATTCTTGATTTAGGCTTTATTTCTTGGTCTAAATCAAGTACAAAAATAGCATCAGCTAATCCGGATCCAATTGATATTAAAGGAAGTACTTATGCAGGCATGATTGATCCGGCCAATGCACAATCTAGTGTTACAAATGCATTGAATCAGTTGCAAAACGATGCTGAAAATTACATGGATCTTGTGACACAAGGTGATGTGCTTAACTATGATATGTTGCAACTTGAAGTAGGAGATGCTAAAGAATCTCGTAAATCTCGTCTTGCTTCTACTCTTGTACTAGGTGCAGAATACGGATTCTTCAATAACAAATTAGCAGTCGGTGTATTGTCAACAACTCGTTTTGTACAGCCTGATGCTCTTACAGAATTAACATTCTCCGCAAACTACCGTCCGAAAAGCTGGTTCAATGTAGCGCTTAGCTATTCAGCTATCCAGTCAGCCGGTAAATCTTTCGGTTTGGGTCTGAAGTTAGGTCCTCTGTTTGTCGGAACTGACTACATGTTCTTAGGAAAGAACTCTAACTCTGTTAATGGATTCGTTGGGGTATCTATTCCGTTAGGTGGAAGAAAAGCAAATAAAGAAGGATAAATATTTTAATTTCTCTCTAAACATTCTCTTTTAATTAATTCTCTATAGAATAAAAAACGTATAATTACAGCTTACCGTCATAAAGAATCCTTATAAAGGGTTATAGATGGTAAGCTGTTTTTTTATGTTCCTCCTTTTAGAACCACTTAATCTTCCGGAATATTACAAACGCAAGCGTTGACAATCCGATGGAAAAGAGCACAATCAAAGAGAAAGCAAAGGGCACTTCTTCCAGGTGAATATCCACATTCATGCCATAGAAACTGGCAATCAATGTCGGAAGCATCAGGACGATGGAGAGGCTTGTCATACGTTTCATGATCGTATTCACATTATTGGAGATAATAGAGGCAAAAGCATCCATTGTCCCTGTGAGGATATCACTGTAAATATTCACCGTATTGAGCGCCTGTTTCAGCTCGATAATTACATCTTCCACTAATTCAGTGTCCAGATAATCCGTATCCTGAAAAATAGTCCTTAACTTACCGATCATCACTTCATTTCCACGGATGGAAGTATTGAAGTAGACAAGTGTTTTTTGCAGTCTCATCAAGCGAAGCAAATCCTCGTTACGGATACTCCGTTCCAATTCCTTTTCTGCGGCACTGATGTCTATGTTTATCTGCTTTAGATATTTCAGGAACCACACGGCAGAAGAATAGATTAACCGGAAAATCAGATCCAGCTTGTTGCGTACAACGATCCCTTTTCGACGGGTATGCTCTATGAAATCCGGTAACAAATCTGTGTTGTGATAACAGACGGACACAATAATCTCGTTATTAGTGATAATTCCAATCGGTACGGTGTCGAAAGGCAGACTGCCATTCTGTTTGTTCACTACCGGGATACGAAGAATCGTCAACAACCAGTTGCCTTCCGTATCCGTACGCGGACGTTCGTCCGTGTCGGCTATATCGTTCAGAAATGATTCGGGTACGTTGAGAGTTTGAGTTAGAAATTCAAAGTCATCATTGTTTGGGCATACTACATTTACCCAGCTGTTGGGAAGCCATTGTGCTTTTTCCACAAAGCCAGCCTCACAATAAAGATACGTTCTCATCTTATTGCCTCCTTTCGTTTGTTTGACACGAGCAGAGGCATCAGTCTTCAATGGCTCTGTTCGCTTTAATTAATACTAGTTGTGCACGTTCGCGGGTTTGAATCGTCCATATTTCTATGATTTTAATTTAAAAGCGAGGCAAAGGTACGGAAAAATGAAGTAAGTTCCGCCTTTTGTATCCTGTTTTTCGATAAACATGTTGAAAGTTGTTTTACAAAGTAAGAAAAAGACCCATAGCCTGATACACTTCTGCCCTGTAACTTAACATAGATTAAACGTTTACGTAACCATCTTTTTTGTACCTTTGCACCCGAAAATCAGTGTGATAATTTAAATATTAAAATATTATGAGTAAGAAAGCCCTTTTAATGATCCTCGATGGTTGGGGATTAGGCGACCAAAAGAAAGACGACGTAATCTTCAACACTCCCACTCCTTATTGGGATTATCTGATGAGTACTTATCCTCACTCTCAACTTCAGGCAAGCGGTGAAAACGTGGGTTTGCCCGACGGACAGATGGGTAACTCGGAAGTAGGTCACTTGAATATCGGTGCCGGACGCGTGGTTTATCAGGACTTGGTGAAAATCAATCGTGCATGTGCGGACAATAGCATCATGAAAAATCCTGAAATTGTTTCTGCTTTCTCTTATGCAAAAGAAAATGGAAAGAATATTCACTTTATGGGGCTGACTTCTAACGGTGGTGTACACAGCTCACTCGTTCATCTCTTCAAACTTTGCGATATCGCAAAAGAATACAACATCAACAATGCATTTATCCACTGCTTCATGGATGGCCGTGATACTGACCCGAAGAGTGGTAAAGGCTTTATCGAAGAACTTTCTGCACACTGCGAGAAATCAGCAGGAAAGATTGCTTCTATCATCGGCCGTTATTATGCAATGGACCGTGACAAGCGTTGGGAACGTGTAAAAGAAGCATACGACCTGCTCGTAAACGGTGTAGGCAAGAAAGCTACTGATATGGTTCAGGCAATGCAGGAATCTTACGACGAAGGCGTGACAGACGAATTCATCAAACCGATTGTAAACGCTAACTGCGACGGAACAATCAAAGAGGGTGATGTAGTGATCTTCTTCAACTACCGTAACGACCGTGCCAAAGAGTTGACTGTCGTACTGACTCAACAAGATATGCCGGAAGTTGGCATGCATACTATCCCGGGGCTGCAATATTACTGTATGACTCCGTATGATGCATCTTTCAAGGGCGTTCATATCTTGTTCGACAAAGAAAACGTGTCCAACACATTGGGCGAATATCTTGCTTCCAAAGGCTTGAGCCAACTTCATATCGCTGAAACAGAAAAGTATGCTCACGTAACATTCTTCTTCAACGGTGGACGTGAAACTCCATTCGATAAAGAAGAACGTATCCTTGTTCCTTCTCCAAAAGTTGCTACTTATGACTTGAAGCCGGAAATGAGCGCTTTTGAAGTAAAAGATAAACTGGTAGCTGCCATCAACGAGAACAAATATGATTTCATCGTAGTGAACTTCGCTAATGGTGACATGGTTGGTCATACCGGTATTTACGAAGCAATCGAGAAAGCGGTTGTTGCTGTAGACGCTTGTGTGAAAGATGTAATCGAAGCCGCTAAAGCACAAGATTACGAAGCAATTATCATTGCCGATCATGGTAATGCTGACCATGCTTTGAACGAAGACGGTACTCCGAACACTGCTCACTCTTTGAACCCTGTTCCTTGTGTTTATGTAACAGAGAACAAGGCTGCGAAAGTAGAAGATGGTCGTTTGGCAGATGTTGCTCCGACTATTTTAAAGATTATGGGACTGGAAGTTCCGGCTGAAATGGACGGAAACGTTTTGATTAAGTAATTTAGATTTCTATAATTGGGAGGGCGGAGTAGAACTCCGCCCTTTTTGTCTCACATAAGGTTTAAAATGATACAAATAGGTGATGTAGTAGTGTCTCTTGATGTATTTCAGGAGAAGTTCCTTTGCGATTTGGGCGCCTGCAAGGGGGCTTGTTGTATTGAAGGTGATGCTGGTGCTCCGGTAGAGCTGGACGAGGTGATGGAGTTGGAAGAGGTTTTGCCGGTTATTTGGGATGAACTGGCTCCGGAAGCACGTGCGGTGATTGAAAAGCAAGGAGTAGTATATACGGATGAGGAAGGTGATCTGGTGACTTCTATTGTTAATAATAAAGACTGTGTGTTTACCTGCTACGATGAAAAAGGCTGTTGCTACTGTGCTATTGAGAAGGCTTATCGGGAGGGGAAAACAGACTTCTATAAACCGGTGTCCTGTCATCTTTATCCTATCCGGATCGGCGATTACGGGCCCTATAAAGCGGTGAATTATAATCGTTGGGATGTATGCAAAGCAGCAGTTTTGTTGGGGAAAAAAGAGAATCTTCCCGTATATCAGTTTTTGAAAGAGCCTTTAATCCGTAAGTTCGGTGAAGAATGGTACAAAGAGCTGGTTACTGTTGCTGAAGAGCTGAAAAAGCAACAATATATTTAAATTCTCTTCCGGTTCTTGCGTATGCAATATAGCTGATAGAGCAAAATGCACAATGCGATTATGATTCCGCATGCCGGCATAATCCATGCTTCCGGATGGATAATAATCAAGAAGATACAAGTCGCGATCACGCAGGAAGTCAGTACAATAAGAAACAACCTGATCTTTGCAAATAACGGATTGGGCGCAGTAGTTTTCATTTTCATAGTTATGTTTTCTTTGCTTTTTATGCAAGATAGTGATTTTGTATGGAAAACGTTTCTGCTGTTAGGTTTTATTAAGAGATGGGCGGTTGAACGATTCGAACATGAAAGCCCCTTCAGACAAAAGAAAAACGCCGATCGAAGGATGTTCCTTCGCCATCGGCGTTTCCTCGTTGTAAGATGTGAGGTTGGTTTATAAAAACGTAATATTAAAATTATGCATCGATATTTGCATACGTTGCATTCTCTTCAATAAACTCGCGGCGTGGCCCTACATCTTCACCCATCAACATAGAGAAGATATAATCAGCTTCTGCGGCGTTGTCAATATTTACTTGTTTCAGCATACGGTTTTCAGGGTCCATAGTTGTTTCCCACAACTGTTGGGCGTTCATCTCACCCAAACCTTTGTAGCGTTGTGTATGAATTGCATTTTCTGAACCACCGCCGTAAGTGTCAATAAACTTTTGGCGTTGTGCGTCTGTCCAGCAATACTCTTCTACTTTACCCTTTTTGCAGAGGTAGAGCGGGGGAGTGGCGATGTACAGATAACCGTTCTGGATAACCTGTGGCATATAACGGAAGAAGAACGTCATGATCAGTGTGTCGATGTGAGAACCATCGACGTCGGCATCGGTCATGATGATAATCTTGTGATAGCGCAGCTTCTGTATGTTTGCTTCCTTGCTGTCTTCATCAGTTCCGATAGTCACACCGAGAGCTGTGTAGATATTGCGGATTTCATCACTTTCCAAAGCCTTGTGATACATGGCTTTTTCTACGTTCAGAATCTTACCGCGTAATGGGAGGATCGCCTGGAACATACGGTTACGTCCCTGTTTGGCAGTACCACCTGCCGAGTCTCCCTCGACGAGGAACAATTCACATTTTGAAGGATCCTTATCCGAACAGTCGGCCAACTTACCCGGCAGACCACCACCCGACATCGGCGACTTGCGTTGTACCATTTCACGGGCTTTTCTTGCAGCGTGACGTGCAGTAGCAGCAAGAATCACTTTGTCGACAATTGTTTTGGCTTCCTTCGGATGTTCTTCCAGATAATATGCTAATACTTCGCCCACTGCCTGGTCAACAGCACCCATCACTTCGTTGTTACCCAACTTTGTTTTAGTCTGTCCTTCAAACTGTGGTTCAGCTACTTTTACAGAAATAACGGCAGTCAAACCTTCGCGGAAGTCATCTCCCGAAATTTCAACTTTTACCTTTTCCAGCATCTTGCTGTCTTCGGCGTATTTTTTCAACGTACGAGTCAGCGCACGGCGGAAACCTGCCAAGTGTGTACCACCTTCAATGGTGTTGATATTGTTGACGTATGAGTGAACGTTTTCGGAGAATCCGGTATTGTACATGATAGCCACTTCAATAGGAATTCCCTGCTTTTCGGAGTTCAGATAGATCACATCGTTAATCAAGTGCTCGCGTGAAGACTCGATAAAACGTACGAACTCTCTCAAACCTTCTTCTGAATAGAACTGCTCGCTCTTGAAACTTCCATCTTCGTTCACCACCCGACGGTCAGTTAGAGAGATGCGAAGACCGGCGTTCAGATAAGCCAATTCGCGCAGACGTGAAGCCAGAATCTTGTAGTCGTATACCGTTTCAGTAAAGATGGTACCATCCGGCCAGAATTGCTGGCGGGTTCCCGTAATGTCGGCTGTACCGACTTCCTTTACAGAATAAAGCGGTTTACCGATCTCGTATTCCTGCTGATAGATTTTACCATTACGGAATACTTGTGTAGTCATGTGGGTAGACAGCGCGTTTACGCAGGACATACCTACACCGTGCAAACCTCCGGATACTTTGTAAGAACCTTTGTCGAATTTACCTCCGGCGTGCAATACGGTCATGGCTACTTCCAGTGCCGACTTCTTTTCTTTCTCGTGATAGTCAACCGGAATACCGCGTCCGTTGTCCTGTACTGTGATTGAATTGTCTTCGTTGATTGTTACTTCGATATGGTCGCAATAGCCGGCCAATGCTTCGTCGATAGAGTTGTCAACGATTTCGTATACCAAGTGGTGAAGTCCCTTGACGCTGATGTCACCAATGTACATCGCAGGGCGTTTTCTTACTGCTTCAAGACCTTCCAATACTTGGATACTATCCGCAGAATAAGACCCGTTATTGGGAGTGATTTGTTCTTCGCTCATAATTGCCTTTCTAACTTTAATAACAGAGCAAATATAGTGAAAATTGTCGACTTGACGAAGAATAATCAGTGAAAAATAAAGAATGCGGGCGGTTTCTCTGTATTGTTAATAGGTTTGATATTCAGTGGGTTATAAACAAGAAAGGCCGAACTTAAAAGTTCAGCCTAGATGCTATATAGAATTGTTAAATTCTTGTTATTAAGCGAGCTTGTTGATGTAAAGAGCCAACTTAGATTTCAGATTGTTAGCTTTGTTTTTGTGAATGATGTTCACTTTAGCCAACTTATCCAACATCTTTGTAATGCCTGGGTACATTGCAACTGCTTCTGCTTTATCAGTAGTTGCACGAAGCTTTCTAACAGCATTTCTCATGGTCTTGCCATAATATCTGTTGTGAAGTCTTCTTGTCTCTTCTTGTCTGATTCTTTTCAGTGATGATTTATGATTTGCCATCTCGACTAATCTATTTTTTTAGTTCTTTATTCTTTTAACTTGTAGCCCGTGGGGGAATCGAACCCCCCTTTCAAGAATGAAAATCTTGCGTCCTAACCGATAGACGAACGGGCCATCCTGTTGTAGCATTTCTGCTTTTTGCTTTCTCGAATCTGTGTTTGTTTCTCGATTGCGGATGCAAAGGTAGGAACTTTTTTGAAAATGGCAAATGATTCATAGAAAAATTTTCAATGAATATGTGTTTTTTTTCACAGATGTCTTTCTTTTTGGCTGATATTCAGTGAAATATATGGTTGTGATTTTTATATAAAAAAATCTCTCCTGTGAAAAACAGTAGGAAGCATTTTTTCTTACCACCTTATTATATATAGCGAAATAAAAAAGCTGCTTATTGGTAACTTCTTTTGTAACTAAATGATTCTTTAGGCGACTAACGGAACAAATACCGGAGACGATGAATGATAACAAAGAATTTATAGGCATACTGCTACAAAATAAGCGTATCATTTATAAGGTTTGTTTCATGTACGCGCAAGATAAGGAAGTGGAAGCGATATTTAACGCCGTATGTCTCCGATTATTTTGTGTTTTTTTGTAGCTTTGCTTCGGATTGGAAACGAGATAAATTCGGTTATGCTGCAAAAAACGAAAGGAATAGTTCTTCATACATTGAAATACAATGATACATCTATCATTGTGGATATGTATACAGAGTTGTCCGGCAGGGCTTCTTTTCTTGTAACAGTGCCCCGTTCGCGGAAAGCGGCTGTGAAATCCGTACTTTTCCAGCCGTTGTCTTTTATTGAGTTCGAGGCCGACTATCGCCCAAATGCAACTCTCTATCGTGTGAAGGAAGCGAAATCCTTTTATCCTTTTTCTTCCATTCCATACGATCCGTATAAGTCTTCGATGGCACTTTTCCTGTCGGAGTTTCTTTACAGGGCTATCCGGGAGGAGGCGGAGAACCGTCCGTTATTTGCTTATCTGCAACATTCCATCATTTGGCTGGATGAGTGTGGAGACGGCTTTGCCAATTTCCATCTGGTGTTCCTGATGCGTCTTTCCCGTTTCCTGGGACTTTATCCGAATCTGGAGGATTATCATACCGGCGATTACTTTGATTTATTGAATGCCTGCTTCACTTCTATTCGTCCCCAGCTGCATTCTTCCTATATCAATCCCGAAGAGGCTGCCCGTCTCCGTCAACTGATGCGCATGAACTATGAGACAATGCATCTCTTTGGCATGAGCCGTGCGGAGCGTACCCGTTGCCTGACGATTATGAATGATTATTACCGCTTGCATCTGCCCGACTTCCCGGCATTGAAATCATTGGAGGTGTTGAAAGAACTGTTTGATTAATTAGTAATTTCTTGCAGGTTTGTATGCTGTTCCTGAAAATATATGTTACTTTTGTCGGTAGAGAACAAAAGAGAATGAACAAGCGAGAAACAATATGAAAAGATTCCTGTACCTGACGGTCTGTTTTTTTATCCTAGGGAAGTTTTATGGTTGTAACGGAGACGTGTTTGTCGACGACTTCCGTTCTTCCGATTCCGAACTGACGCTGGACGGGAACGGGGATGTTGCCACTATTCAATTTGCAGCTGCCAATTGGGATTGGATGTATGTAGCCTTCGATTTTCCCATTCAATATAACATATATGATGCGGACAATCGCCTGATAACAACCGACCAAGGTCCATCGCTGAACGGGTTGGGAAAGATTGTGTGCACCGGAGAGATGATTGATTTCACCATCGAACGCGTTCATCCCAAAGAAGTGAAGATAACGGTGGGCGAGAATGCCCTTTCCGCTCCTTTTCAATTCCAGCTCAGGGCGAGCAACGAGTATGAGTGGCAGGAGATACGCGTCGAGATTTCTCCGACAGACAGATATGTGATGGATAGTATCATTTATTCTTTGGATGCATACTCTTACGATCCGGAAAACAAGATAGAGAAAAAAGAAGGCGTCTCCTTTCATAACTTAACAGATGGTTCGTCTACATACACGCTTTTTCCTTTCGAGTCTTTTTACCATTTTATGAGATTTAAAAGCGATGTGCCCGAAGCCTTTCAACTACTGGGCGAAGCTGGTCTGACAGTGGAAATACCAAGCATGAAAGATGGATATTTAGGGATGAACGGTAAACGGGCGCCATTCATTTCTGCGCAACAAATGTTGCCTTGCTCCAATACGGAGCAGAAAAAAGACATAATCCCTCCCAGGACTTCTCGATACTACATCTTATCGATGGTATATGATTGGTTGGAAACGAGATATACCCTTTATGTTTCTCACCCCAAAACCAAGAAACAACGAATCGTAACCGGCACGTTGCATAGCGAAATGCCTGTAAAATACTACATAACACACAAGGATATCCCTTTCAACAACTAACCGATCAACAACTAATATATCAATGATTAGAAATAGGAACGCCATACGGTTACTGTGCCTCCTTTGCCTTCTGGTACATCCGGCAATCAACGCAAATCTGGAAGCCCAGACAATCATTGGGCAACGGAACGATAGCGTCAGCCATCCCCTGATCTGCCATCAGCTTGGCTTCGACATCCGTCCGGGATATATCGTCTCCACCCATAGTTTTCTGCAAGGAGACAATGCGCAGCAAAAGAAAATCGACCAATCGCTTTCCTTCCATTTCAAGTACGCTTTCAGATTCAGCAAAGAATCCAACCTCGGCAGGCTCTTTCCCCATACCTATCAGGGTATTGGCATTTCCTACCATACTTTCTTTAGTCCCGCTGAATTGGGAAATCCCGTGTCGGTATACGCTTTTCAAGGGTCACGTATCGCGCAACTGTCCCCCCGTCTGTCGTTCGATTACGAATGGAACTTCGGGGCTTCTTTTGGCTGGAAGAAATATGATGAACTATCCAATCCGCAAAACGTGCTGATTGGCTCCAAGATCAATGCGTACATCAATCTCGGCTTTTTGCTGAACTGGCAAGTTCACAAGTACTGGAAACTGGCGGCAGGTGTAGATCTCACCCATTTTTCCAATGGAAACACGCATTATCCCAATGGCGGTCTTAATGTTATTGGAGGAAGAATCGGCATCGTGCGTACTTTGGGCGTGGATGAGGGACCCGGTCCCATCACTCCCGGACGGCTCTTTATAAAACCTCACGTCAGCTATGATCTGGTGATCTACGGAGCCACCCGCAAAAGAGGACTGATTGGAGACGATGTGTCGAGTATGATTCCCGGTTCGTTTGGCGTGGCGGGCGTCAATTTCGCCCCGATGTATAATTTCAACAACTATTTTCGGGCAGGGTTTTCTGCCGATGCGCAATATGATGAGAGTGCCAATCTTAAAGAGTATAGAGTGGGCGAGTATTACTCGGGCGATTTGAAGTTTCATCGTCCTCCTTTCCGCGAGCAGTTTTCCGTAGGTTTATCTCTTCGGGCAGAGCTGGTGATGCCTGTTTTCTCTATCAATGTCGGCGTCGGTCGGAACCTGATATACAGCGGTGATGATACAAAAGGGTTCTATCAAGTTCTGGCTCTCAAGACTTATGTCACCCGTCATTTGTTTCTACACGTGGGGTATCAGTTGAGCAAATTTAAAGACCCCAACAATCTGATGTTGGGGCTTGGATATAGATTTCATGATAAGCGATGAAAGAGTAATCTTCGCTTGTTAATAACTTCCTTTTTTCAATTTAATTAAAATGTAAGCCCTCCTAATTGAATTATTCCATTATCCTTCCAAATATAATTAACTTTTACTTCTGTGATACCGGCATCAGGATACCGTTGCTGATATTCTACTGTTTTATCACTCTGTAGGATATATCCGTATGACATTCCTGTGGCAAATTTAAAACCGAATTTCTCTGTTTTATTATCATACATTAGGGTTAAAGAGGTAATGTTCCATTCGTATGTACCTTCTTTGAATATTCCCGAATCAGTTTCCATTGTGAACTTCTTGGTTTCCTGATTGAATGTATAAGTGGCACCAATGAATGGTTTCTCTTTTTCTCGTAATTCAACTTCTATTTCTGGGGGGATTTTTAGATCTACAGCTTTTATTATTACTCCCGGATAATCAGGGTTACCTTTTAATGGAATTCCCCAATTGATGATTTCCGGACTGTTGAAGTATTTGACATATACGTAGATTTCACATGCTATTTTTTTATTATCAGTATCGATAAGTCGTATCATGGTGCTCCCACTTTTGTATGTAGCGATGCATACGCCCATTTCGTCAAGAGTTGCAGTTGCAATTTCTTGATTTTCTGATTCTAACTTATAGTTGTGCTCTGTTAAGTCTGTTTCTATGATGACATGCCTTGTGTCTCCTTCCCATATAGAAACTGATTCCTTTTCAACTTCGTATGGTTGTTCTTCAGAGCAACCATACGAAGATGCCAGTAATAATACGAATAGTAAAAATCTATCAATTCTCATACCTTTAAATGTTTGTTGCAAATATATGCTAATATGGGTGATAATCCCTTTGTTTTACTGGCTAATAAAGTCTTTATTGCTTATTCCACGTGGACTTCTACGATCGTAAAGACATTGGTTGAACGGATATAAAGGTCAAATGTTCCATAAGGTCCGTTGACAATGTCAGGTGCTTTAGTTAGGGTTATTCTTAATTTGTTATTGGCATATGTTACATTTAATCCTTTTATACCTGCGCTATGTTCTTTCAAGAAAAACTCAATATCTTGGGGTAATGCTAATTCAACCGTTTCACCTATGCGGTAAAGGCTTCCAATATTATACCTATATGCAGGCAGTCCATTATTGTTAGGGAAAACAGATATATATTTTACAATTGCACCGATATTCATGTCACTATTTACTATTTTAGATACAACATAGGCTTGATAATAACTTGTTTCTACTTGAATAGCGTAATTGCCTGACGGAAAATCTATCAGTGTATTTTTATTAAAAATCTGATAAATATGCCCGGGTGTAACCGCCACTTCGTGTGTGAGGTTGGTTAACGAGGGCAGAATATTTGCTCCAACTCCTGCGCCATTTCCTACGTCAGAAATGAAATTTTTAGATGTGATAAAATTATTGGCTTCATTGATGTAAACATTTGATTCACCTAAATAGGTTTTTCCATTATGCTCATTAAGCATATTGAGTGTGATGGTGTCTGCCGGATCTTCTGGTGTGTCATCATCACTACAATTAACGAAACACATAGTACAAAGGGATAATAAGAAAATCCCAACTATTTTCTTTGTATTCATTTTTTTAATTTTTAATTTATCAGGAACTTAGTTTGACTTGTTGCTTAGAAATATTTTATCGATATAATAGTCAATACTCTTGGAAGTATTGCGGAATAATAGTTGAAGCTTGTATTTCCCTTTAGGATATTCTTCTTGAGAAGGTAAAAAGAACCTTATTTTGGCGCTTTCATGAGAAGGTATTAAATATCCAAGATCATTTTTTACATAATTATCCGGATAAACTAAAGGAATCCATGAATTATTACTTTCTCTATAGTGCAAGAAAGTATTGCTAATATAAATAATTGTATCGTTTGTATTATTAGTAATTTCTGTTTTCAAGAATCCGTCTTTTGAGCAGGGGGCTTTTAATAAAAAGCGCACTTTTATATTCTCATTTTCTCTTGTAATAAATTCTTCCCCCTGCATTTGTTTTTCTTCTACAATCGTTTCTCCTGGCTCGATGGAATTAATGAAATGTGATATATCCATTTTATATGAATTAAGAGAGTCGATACTATTTTCATATTCAAGGTTTACAGTGCTTTTAGAATTGCCTGTTTTATTATGACAACTGATTAGCATGAATAAAACAATTCCATTGGTTAGCAAAATCGATATTAATTTGAGCATAAGTTAAGTATGAAATGGATTGGATAAGTTACTTATCCAATCCATTGGTAATTATTAGTTGAAATGAGCATTTAGTTTTGATGCTATATTATCAACCTTAACAAATATAGATGTGAAAGCTGTGCTTCCTTTATGTATACCTATTACTTTTTTACTATCTGTAAGATATACTGGTCCCCCGCTATCTCCGAACGCACTTAAATATGTAGCTTCACCCATATCTGTATAGTATATTCCATCGGCATTTACATTTGCATTGGTACTTGTAATATAACCTTCAGATTGAGCTATAGTCTCTCCTAACTTGGTTACATTATCTCCTGCCCAAATATTATATTCTTCTCCAGTAAGATTTCCATTATTGGGAACGATGGAGAAATTAGTTATACTAATGAATGCTGCATCAACGGAACCACCTTGGATTGAAAAGTCACAACTACCGATTAGTGTGTTATTATAATATGCCGGGTCACCCGTGTTATAAGCATGTCCTGCAGTAACAAAACCGTCAGTGTTAAATCTAGTAGCTCTATATCCCATTGACGCAGTGCCTTTAGGTGTGCCTATAGAACTTCCTGGCGATAATGAGTGGTTTTGAAATTCTCTTGTGCATTGTTTAAATACAATTCCTGAAAAGTTCACTACTTCTGATTTAAACTCTTTTATTTCCATTTCATTAGATTTGTCAAGTTCTACCACGACACAGTTCTCAAAATCATTCAGATAATAGTATCTTATATTCTTGGCAATTTGAGAATCTTTATTACTGCTAATAAATGAAGTTATTTTGGTTAGAACATTATTCAGCTCCGTATAAGAATAATTGCCTTGTGTATATATGACATCATTCTCACCTATTAACCTTATAAGAGTGGCTTTGGTACTTTCTATTTCTCCTTTAAGAAAAACAACAAGTTTACCATTCCCGTTAATATAACTTCCCCCATAATAGTCCGGATAGTCACTAGTACTTAATGAACGAGTTTTTGTCATTCCAAATGATTCTAATAATCTTATACCAGCCTCACGAGCTTTTTCATTGTTTCTTTTTACAATGTTTGGCTGTTCGTTGTTTTCTCTTTGAAGTACATCGTCTGAAGAACATGATGATACGACTAATCCGAAAAACAGCAGAATGGTCAAAGGTAACAATAATTTTTTCATAAGCGGATAATTTGAATTAATAAATGATACGTATTTTACCTCTTCCTTAAAAGGATTGTCTTTTTTATTGGTGAATATCTATTAATGCTCTTCATTACAAACCGAATATTCTATATCGTTGATATAAAGTCGTCATTGAAACAGATTTTACAGGTATGCTGTTTACCCAATCTAAGATTCCGTATGCATCAAGAATATAGTCATCGTCGTAGTATGCAAAACAATATAACGATGTCGGATTGTAGATATACCAAATATTGGTGTTTGTATTTTTAAACTTGTACATTCCAGCCTCATCTACATCGTTTATTGAAAATGATAATGTGGTTTGTAGGATAGGATTTATTACTTTATTCGGATTAGCTTTGATAGCTAGTTTATAATATTTGCTCTTTTCATCTTTTATAGCATTACTTTTTTCGGTAAAGGTTGTGGCAACACTGTTCGCTTTTAATTCTGCATCGGATTGACTTGCTGCACTTGAATTTGAGAAAATGAGCTTATCTCCTTGTCTTGTATTTAGCACAGGTACAATATCATATAATTTCTCTCCCGAGCTACTTTTGCGGACGTATACTTTCATTATTTCTATATACGGTTCTTCAAGTTGTTCTTGGTGCTGAAAATCCATGTGGGTGTCGTTATATCTTTGCTTAAGTTTTCTTCCAAAATAAAATCCGATATTGGATAGAGCCCACCATCTTGAATGTCAATCATTGTATGTGTTCTTGAATCATTTAATGATTGAAGCCAACTCGTTAAATTAATGGATGTACTTTTAACGTCATAAGGAGGTGTTGCAACATTATAACCATAAGCGCCGCCCAATGTTTTGATAGATACATGTAATTCGGAAAAAGATTTAGTCTCTGTAGAAGAATTGCCATCTTTTGGGTTCTTCGTCAAATTTGGTGGTACTTCTTCTATTGTGAATAAAGAATCTTGGCT